>Ga0209061_1000167_pt1 | contig 213727 bp, 178 predicted proteins | sample Coa_R1_10_FD_187157 | JGI IMG/M metagenome (GOLD analysis project Ga0209061, IMG submission 187157) | Surface soil microbial communities from Centralia Pennsylvania, which are recovering from an underground coalmine fire - Coalmine... | ecosystem: Environmental > Terrestrial > Soil >... | reverse complement strand
TGCCGAGAAGGCGAGCCTGCCCCTCTCCACGCTGATCCGCATCTGGACGCTCGATCGTCTCCGCGCCGAGGACGAGGGGAGCGAGTCGAGCGTGGCGGAGCGCCTCCGTCGGCTCGAGCAGGCCGTGTTCCAGCGCTCCGCGTAAGACAGGTCAGGTGCCTCCCCACAGCCGCTCGCCCAGTCGCAGCAGCCCGGCCAGGTCGTAGACGTCGGTCTCGAAGTACGGCACGCTCACCAGCGCCTCGGGCACGCTCGCCAGCTCGGCGCGTTGCTCGGCCTCGCGCTGGGCCACCACGCGGTAGTCGAGGAAGCTCTGGCCCACGGTGTGCAGCACCCGGGCCACCTGCTCGGGTGCGGCGTCGCCCAGGGCGTCGCCCACCGCGTCGGCCAGGGCCTCGGACCGGTCGCGCAGGGCCTCGGCCACCGAGGCGGCGGCCGGATCGCGCAGGTAGGCCGGCAGCACCTTGTTGAGCACGATGGCGCCCAGGTGCAGGTGGCGATCCAGCAGCGCCCGGGCGAAGAACTCCGCCTCCCGCAGCGGCACGGCTTCGAGGGTGGAGACGACGACGAAGCTGGTGCGCCGGTCCGCCAGCAGGCGCTTGACCGCGTTCGCCCGCTCGATGAACCCGTCGTACATGGTCTGGAACAAGATGAAGAACTCGGAGATGTCCTGCAGGAACTGGGTCCCGAGGATCCGGTCCGCCACCTGGTAGAACGGCCGCGACGCCAGGTTCACCAGGCGGGAGCGGTAGGGCACGATCAACCAGCGCAGCAGCCGGCTCGAGAAGAAGTCCGCCATGCGCTCGGGCGCGTCGAGGAAGTCCAAGGCGTTGCGCGTGGGCGGGGTGTCCACCACGATGAGGTCGTAGCTGCCCTCGGCGTGGATCTCATAGAGGCGCTCCATGGCGATGTAGTCGTGGCTCTGGACGAAGCGGCCCGAGATGTTGCGGTACAGCGGGTTGGCCAGGATGTCGTCGCGGGTGCGGCGGTCGGGGGCGTGGCGGGCGATGAGGTCGTCCCACGACTGCTTGGTGTCGAGCATGGCCGCCCACAACTGGCCCATGGGCGTGACCCCGGCGCTGGTGAACGCCTCGTCGGGAACACGCCGCTCGGCGTTGCCGATGCCCTCCAGCCCCAGCGCGTTGGCCAGCCGGCGGGCGGGGTCGATGGTGAGCACCAGCACCTTGCCCCCAAGGCGCGCCGCCGCCATGGCGGCGGCGGCCGCAGCCGTGGTGGTCTTGCCCACGCCGCCGGGGCCGCACGCCACCACGATCTCACGCGACGCGAGCAGACCGTCGAGCGACGCGTGCTCGGGCGCGTCGGCCGTCGGCGTGCGGGCTCGGCGCGCCATCAGACGGCGAGCTCCTCCCCCAGGTGCGCTGCCACCTGCCGGACGCTGCGCACCCCGTGGGAGCGGGTGAACAGGTAGGGCAGGTACAGCATGGGCACCGCGGGGTCGACCCCGGCCCGCAGGCGATCGAGGTGGCCCGCTCTCGTCCGGCGCAAGGTGACCGCCAGCCGCGCCGCGTCGAGCACGGGGCGGGGATCGCCCGACAGGGCGCGCCGCAGCGCAGCGGTGGCCGCCGGCGCGCACAACCGCTCGAACACCTCCTCCTCGCTGCGGCCGAAGAGCTCGGGCAGCACGCGGTTGACGATCACCGCCGCCACGTCGACCGTCGTCTCCTTGCGGACGCGCTCGACCAGTTCCATGGTCTCGTTGACCGGCATCTCCTCGGGCGTGGTGACCACGGCCAGACCCGTCTGCGAGGGGTCGGAGAGGATGTCGAGCATCCAGTCGGTCTGCGACCGGATGAGCCCCACGCGCACCAGCTCGTTGATGGCCTGGGGGGCGGCCAGCTGGCCCACGATGTGCCCGGTCGCCGACGCGTCGGCCACCACCAAGTCGTAGTGGTGCTCGCGCACCTCGTAGCACAGCTTGCCGACGGTGAGGATCTCGCGCACCCCCGGTGCGGCGGTGGCCACGAAGTCGAAGGCGCGTGCCAGTGGGCCGATGCGGCCCACCATGGGGATGCGCAGGTTGAGGCGGAGGTACTCGCGCAGGGAGGCCTCGGTGTCCATCGACATGGCCCACAGGTTCGGGCCCACCTGGCGCTCGGCGAACTGGGTGGGGCCGCACTCGAGGTAGGCAGCCACGTCACCCTTGGCGTCCACCTCGCACACCAACGTGCGCCGGCCCTGGGACGACGCGAGCAGCGCCAGGGCCACGGCCACGGTGGTCTTGCCCACGCCGCCCTTGCCGGTGACGAAGACCAGGCGGCGGTCGATCAGCGGGACCACGGCCACCTCGCGGCGGGTCGGCCCGCGGCACGGGCAGCACACCGCATGACGCGCCGATCAGCGCGACGAACGGACCCCACGGTGCACCTTTCGGCGGGCCGGACGCAACGGGACAGCCGCCGGGCTGCCCGATGGACCGGGCGCACGGGCCGCGTCCGGCTCAGGGCGCGCCGAACCCGACGCGCCGCTCGGCAGAGGGCGCGCCCACCTCGACGTAGGCCACCTTGGTCACCGGCACCGCCACCCGGCGGCCCTTGCGGTCGGTGAGCCACAGCACCCCGTCGGCCTTGCCCAAGGCACCCTCGATCTCCCCCATGACCTGGTCCCGGTCGACGTCGTCGCCGAGCTCCACCTCGAGCTCCTTGACGCTCTGGACGATCCCGATACGTACGTCCACCTGGCTTCGCTCCTCCTCCCGGGCGGGCCGGGGCTCCTCCCGGGCGGGCCGGGTCCGGTCCGGCACCCGACGATACAGCCGCAGGGCACACTGGGAACCATGCGGGCGACGGCATCCGAGCGGAACCGGCAGTGGGCGGCCACCATGGCCGGCCACCAGCGGGGCGAGGTCCGCACCGCTCATCGCGACTCGCACGCCGGCACCGGGGCCACCGTGGGCCTCGACCGCCGGGCGCGCGAGGAGGCCGAGGAGGCGGGGCTCGCACCGGGTGCGACGCGTGCGCGGGGTGCGGGGCACCGCGCCGTCGCGGAGGAGCCCGACCCGTGGCGGACGTGCTTCGAGCGCGACCGCGACCGGATCCTGCACTCGTCGGCCTTCCGCCGCCTGGCGGGCAAGACCCAGGTGTTCATCTTCCCCGCCGATCACCAGCGCACGCGTCTCACCCACGCCCTCGAGGTCGCCCAGGTCGCCACCGGCATCGCCCGGGCATGCGGCCTCAACGTCGCTTTGGTGGAGGCCATCGCCCTGGGCCACGACTGCGGCCACGGACCGGGCGGGCACGCCAGCGAGGACGCCCTGTCGGTGTTCCTGCCCGAGGGGTTCGACCACGCCGTGTGGGGGGCGGACTGCTCGCTCGCTCCGCTCAACCTCTGCGCGGAGACCCTCGACGGCATCCGCAACCACTCGTGGTCGCGGCCGGCTCCGGCCACGGCCGAGGGCGAGGTGGTGAGCTGGGCGGACCGCATCGCGTACGTGTGCCACGACTGGGAGGACGCGGTGTCCGCCGGCATCGTGACCCCGGCACTGCTGCCCGACGTCGTGCGCGAGCGCTGCGGCACCCGTCGCTCCGAGCAACTGGGGTCCTTCATCGACGCCATGGTGCGCACGGTGCTCGACACCGGGCGCATCGGCATGGACGACGACATGGCGAGCGCCCTGGCCGCGTTCCGCCAGTGCAATTACGACCACGTCTACCTGCGCCCCGCGTCCTTGGATCAGGGCCGCGCCGTGGTGGCGGTGCTGCGGGCGCTGGTCGAGCACTTCGCCGACCGCCCCAACCTCATCCCCGACGTGGCCGAGGCCGGTCACGCCATCGCGGCGGGCAGCGACGACGCCGTGCGCGCCGCGGTGGGCTACGTCGCCGGCATGACCGACCGCTTCGCCATGGCCATCGCCGTCTCCGAGCTCGGCTGGGATCCCGACCGGCTGCCCGCCGGCATCGAGGACTGGCGCCGGCGCTGACCCGGGCGGGGTCCGGTGCGCAGGGTGCAGCGTGCGTGCTCCCGCTCGCTCACTCGGCTGCAAGGGATGCCAGCACGGCGATGGCCCCGACGCGGTCCATCGGTTCGTTGCCGCTGCCGCAGGCCCGGTCGTAGACGCAGCGGGGACAGCCCCGGTCGCAGTCGCAGGCCGCCACCATCTCGGCGGCCAGGGCGGCGAGCGGGCCGGCGTGGGCGAAGGCGACGTCCGCGATGCCCGCCCCGCCGGCGTGGCCGTCGTAGAGCACGACCAGCGGCCCGCCCCCGGCGTACCCCAGGGAGGACAGGCCTCCCGCGTCCCCCCGGTCGCACATGGCGAGCAGGGGCATGGCGTGGATGAGGGCGTGCTCCGCCGCATGCAAGGCGCCGAGCTGGTCGCACCCCCCGCCCACGAGCGCGTCGAGCGCCACGGTGGGCGTCATCCACACCGCGCGCGTGTCGAGATCGGCCGGCGGCAGGTCCAGGGGGGTGGTGGCCAGCACCTCGTCCCCCCGCCGGAGTCGGGCGGCGACCACCTGCTGGCGGATGCGGGCCGGTCCGAGGTGGAGCCGCCACCAGCCGACCTCGGTCTCGGCCTCGGGTTCGCCCAATGCGTAGTCGCGGGCCACGATGGCCTCGGTGTGGTCGTGCCCCCCGTCGGGCTCGGCCTCGGCCACGCCCGCCTCGAGGTCGAGGTGCCGGACCCGGAAGCGCTGCCCCCGGTGCAAGAGGACCGCTCCGGGGTGGGCAGCGCGCAGGGCCCGCCACCGTTCGAGGACCTCGACCACCTCGCCGTCGACCTGCACCACGACGGCGTCGGTTCCCTGGCCGTCGAGGCGCACGGCGCCCGCAGGGCGGAAGCTCCCGCAGAAGCTGGCACCAGCCGGCCCGTGGCGCACCAACCCCGCGGCGTCGAGCTCCTCGAGGACCGCCCGGTACCCGGGGCCAAAGCGCGCCTCGTCCCCGTGGTCGAGGGGCAACTCCGCCGCCGCGCACAGCACCTGGCCGGCGAGCACCTCGGGGTTGTCGAGGGAGATGACCGCCCGCTCGACCGGAGCGGCGAACAGCGTGTCGGGACGCCGCACCAGGTACTGGTCGAGGGGATCGTCGCCGGCCACCAGCACGGCCAGGGACGGCTGCCCGGCCCGGCCGGCACGGCCGATCTGCTGCCAGGTGGAGGCCATGGTGCCGGGATAGCCGGTGAGCACCACCGCGTCGAGGCCGCCGATGTCGATGCCGAGCTCCAGCGCGTTGGTGCTCACCACGGCGTCCAGTTCGCCGCTGCGCAGCTGCCGTTCGATCTGGCGGCGCTCGCCCGGGCGGAACCCCGCCCGGTACGGGCTGATGCGCCGGCCCGACGCCCGCTCGGCCGCCCACCCGGCCACGAGCTCGGTGCCCACCCGTGAGCCGGTGAAGCACAGCGTGCGCCAGCCGGCCTCCGCCAGCGCGCCCACCACGGCAGCCGCCTGGACCGCGGCCGAATGCTGGGGGTCCGCCATGGCGTCCCACACCACCACCGTCCGCTTCGCCGCCGCCCCCGCATCGGAGCTCACGACTGCCACGGGCCGTCCGACGAGGGCCGCCGCGTGCTCAGCCGGGTTGGCGATGGTGGCCGACGCCAGCACGAAGCGGGGACGGGCGCCCAGGCGCTCGCACAGCCGCTGCAGGCGGCGCAGCACCATGGCCACGTGGGAGCCGAAGACGCCGCGGTAGCGGTGGGCCTCGTCCACGACGACCACGGCCAGCTGCGACAGCAGGCGCTGCCAGGCGGCAGCCTGGGGCAGGTACTCGTGCAGGGCGTAGGGGTTGGAGACCACGATGCGCGAGGAGGATCGGATGCGGGCCCGCTGGGCACCGGGGGTGTCGCCGTCGTAGACGGCGGGCGCGGCATGGAGCCCGGCGGCCCGGTCGAAGGCGACCAGGCGCTCGAGCTGGTCCCGGGCCAGGGCCTTGGTGGGGTAGAGGTACAGTGCACGCGCCGCCGGGTCCGCCACCAGGGCGTCGCCCACCGCCAGGTCGAAAGCGAGGCTCTTGCCCGAGGCGGTGGGCGCGGCGATCACCACGTCGCAGCCCGCGCGCCAGGCGTCGACGACCGCCGCCTGGTGCGCGTACAGCGAGACGCCCAGCTGCTCGACGTAGGCCGCCAGCGGCTCGGGCAGACCCCCCACCGGCTGGCGCCGCGGCGGCGGGGGGACCCGGAGGTGGCGGACGTGGGCCAGCTGCCCCCGGTACCAGGGCTGGGCCCGGAGATGGGCCAGTGCCTCGGCGACCCTGTCGCTGCCGGCCCCGGCCGGGGCGGTCACGACCGGCAGGCCTCGAGGCTGAGTCGCTCGAGCAGCAGCACCAACGCCTCGAGGTCGGCGCGGTTGTGCTCGAGGACGGGCACGAGCATGCCCTGGCGGCGGTCGGGCCGGCGGGTGTAGTGCTCGTAGAGCTCGGGGATCGCCGCGCTGGGCACGTCGTGGGGCGGCCGGGGCAGGCCGAGGAGGACCTCGGTCACGGTGGGCAGGCGCACGTCCGCCAGGGAGGGCTCGTCGACGACGAAGCGGCGCCGGGTGGCGTGCAGCAGGTCCACGTGGGCAAGACGCGGCAGGGGGCCCAGGCCGTAGTACAGGGCCCGGTTGGCCAGCCACGCCAGGTCGGCGGTGCGCCCGTTGAAGGTCACCACGACCGCGGCCTGCGCCAGCACCTCGAGCACGGCGCGGAGCACCCCCGGCTCGTCGGGGAAATCGGGCGCCAGGTACTGGTGGACCTCGACGCGCCCGTCGACGAGGCGTCCCACGCCGGCGAGGAACACGGCGTTGTTCCACAGGCCCATGGTCTCGAGGTCGAGGAACACCACCTCGCCCGGATCGACCAGCGCACACGCCAGCGTGCTCAGCAGATGGCCCCGCCCCCGCAGGCGACGCGTCAGGCGGCCCACCACGGCGGCGAGGTCCTCGGTCCCCAGGTCGGCCAGCACCACTGCGGCCTCGTCGCGATGGCGCGCCAGGTCGGCCAGCTCGTGCACCGAGCAGACGCCCCCCTCCCGCAGGCGGCGGGCAGTGGCCGGCCCGATGCCCCGGACGACCTCGAGGCAGCCGTGCAGGACCCGGCGCGCCTGGGGTCCCGGCGGGAGCCGCGGCGGCGGCACGGCACCGGGCTGCACGACGTGGTGGACGGTGACCCCGCCCACGGTGGCGGTGCGCAGCTCGTATCGGTCGGCCAGGCGGGTGGTGGCAAAGCGCCGCCGCACCGCCTGCACGAGGTGGCGCCCGGCGCCGGGCGCGGCGGGCGCCAGGCGGCTGCCCGGGCCGGAGCTGCTACCCGGGCCGGAGCTGCTGGCCGGGCCGGAGCTGCCGGCCGGGCCGGGGCCGACGTCGGCGGGAGCAGCACCGCCGCCGGGTTCGGCCGCGGCCTGCTCGCCGGCGCGGCGCAGCTGCGCGACGGCCCGGCGGGCCCGGCGGCGCTCGGCGTCGGCTGCAGCGGTCCGGCGCGGCGCAGGGTCGTCGCTGGCGGCAGGCTCGGGGGCCGGGGCCGCACCGGGCGGGGACACGAGCCGACCATAGCGCCAGGCCGCGACGTGCACGCGTCGTCTGTCGCCGGGCGTCGCGGGCGCGGGCAGGGTCCTCGCGGGCGCCCGCACCGAGTCAGCAGCCGGCGAAGGCGCCGGCCGGCCACCGGCGACCAGCACTTGACACCCGATCCTCCATCGGGAATCAGCGCACGCTGAGCTCGCGCCGGTAGACGCGCGCCGGACCCAGGGCGACGAGGCGCTCGGCCAGGGCGTCGAAGGCGGCCGCGGCCTCGCTCGAGGGGTCGGCGACCCGCACGGGGATGCCGACGTCCCCCCCTTCGCGCACGGCGGGGACGAGGGGGATCCGCCCCAGCAGGGGCACGCCCAGCGAGGCGGCCAGGGCCTCCCCCCCACCCGAGCCGAACAGCTCGTAGCGCGTGCCGTCGTCCGCGGTGAACCACGACAGGTTCTCGATCACCCCCCGCACGGGCAGCTTGAGCGTGCGCGCCGCCAAGGCCGAGCGCTGGGCCACCCGCTGGGCCGCAGGCTGGGGCGTGGTGACCACCACGATCTCCGAACGCGGCAGGTACTGCCCGAGCGACAGCGCCACGTCCCCCGTGCCCGGCGGCATGTCGATCAGCAGGAAGTCGGGCTCGCCCCAGTAGGCGTCGACCAGGAACTGCTCGAGCGCCTTGTGCAGCATGGGTCCCCGCCACACCACCGGCTGGTCGTCGCCCACGAAGAAGCCCATGGACAGCACCCGCACGCCGTGCACGACCGGTGGCACGAGCAGCTGGTCCAGCACGAACGGCTGGCGCTCGACCCCGAGCATCCGGGGCACAGAGAAGCCGTAGACGTCGGCGTCGAGCAGCCCCACCTGGTGCCCGGCCGCGGCCAGGGCGACGGCCAGGTTGACCGTCACCGACGACTTGCCCACGCCCCCCTTGCCCGAGGACACCCCCACGACACGGGTGCGCGACCCGGGGACCATGAAGCGGTTGGGCCGGCCCTCCTCGTGCCCGAGCGGCTGGGGCGCGGCGCCCGGGACGGGGGCGTGCCGGTGGCCCCCGGCCACACCCGGCGGGGGCTCACCCCCGGCCGGGCGCGCCAGGCTGGCGTGCAGCTCGGTCCGCTCGGCGTCGGTCATGACCTCGACGCGCACGTCACCCGCTGCGCCGGCGTCGGCCAGCGCCCGGCGCACGCCGGCCACCAGTCCGTCGGTGCCCGGCCACGTCGGTGCCGGCACGGCAAGGGTGACCCGGACCTGGCGCCGGCCGGCGTGCACGGCGCGCACCATCCCGAGCTCGCCGGCGGGACGCTGGAGCTCGGGATCCTCGACGGCGCCGACGGCGGCGCGCAGCTCGGCCTCGGTGGGGGCCACGGGTCCTCCGGCAGGGTTCGGCGCGAGGCGACCAGGGGACGAGGCCGCCCTCGGCGGTAGACTACCGGCGTGCAGCCGGTGGCCGGCAACGGCGGGGACTACCCCGCCGACCGCAGGTTCTCGGCCGCGGTGGCGGCCGTCACGTCCGCGTTCGGGGACCCGACCAGGCGCGAGATCTTCCTGCACGTGCGGGCGCACCCGGGGGCCACGGCCTCCGAGGTGGCCACCGCCTTCTCGCTGCACCCCAACGTGGCCCGCCACCACCTCGACCGCCTGGCAGCGGGCGGCTACCTGCACGTGAGCCTCGAGCGCCCGGCCGACGGCGGCGCCGGCCGGCCCTCGAAGCACTACCGGGTGGTCACCGAGGTCGACGACCTGCGCCTCGACAGCGTGGGCCAGCGCGACGAGCTGCTGGTCCGGCTGCTGGCCGAGGCGCTCGACCTGCTGGGGTCCGACCGCGCCGAGCAGCTGGCCGAGCGGGTGGGCGAGGACTACGGGCGGCGTCTCGCCCGCCAGATGGCGCCGGGCGAGGGCCAGCGGTCGGTCCGGGCCGCCATGCACGCCATCGCCGACGCCCTGACCGCCCACGGGTTCGCAGCCCACGCCGAGGACCGGGGGGACGCCACACTGGTGATCTCCCAGCACTGCCCGTTCGGGGACGCGGCCACCCAGCATCCGGTCATCTGCGCCGTGGACCGCGGCATGGTGCGGGGCCTGCTGGCGGGGCTGTGCGGCGAGGCGGACTCGGCTGCGGTCCCGATCGTCGTGTCGTCACGCGCCCGCGGCGACGACACCTGCGCCGCGCTTGCCTGAGGACCCGCGGCCGCTGCCGCCGGCCCGACCTGCGGGTCAGCGCGGACCGAACCGCCGGTGAGCCGCGCCTACCTCGACCACGCCTCGACCTCGCCCCCCCGCCCCGAGGCGGTGGAGGCCATGGTGTCGTGGCTGACCGACGGCCCCGCGGCCGACCCCGGCAGGCTCCACACCGAGGGCCGCCAGGTACGCGCCGTGGTGGAGCACGCCCGCGAGCAGGTTGCCGCCTTCCTCGGGACGCGACCGCGCCAGGTGGTGTTCACCTCCGGCGGCACCGAGGCGATCAACGCCGCGGTGTGGGGCGCGGCGCAGGCGCTGCCCGGCGGCCCCATCGTCCTGGCCGACGTCGAGCACTCCGCCGTGCGCGACGCCTCGGCCCGCCTGGGGCCGGTGCTGCACGTGGCCGTCGACGGCCAGGGCCGCATCGACCCCACCGCCGTGCACGAGACCCTGGCCCGCACGGCCGAGGCGGGCGCGCCGGCGGCGCTCGTGCACTGCCAGGCGGCCAACCACGAGGTGGCGACCCTCCAACCGGTCGACGCCATCGCCGAGGTGTGCCGCCGCCATGGGGTGCTGCTCCACGTCGACGCCTGCGCCGCGGCCGGACACGTCCCGCTGGCCGTCGACGAGCTGGGCGCGGACCTGGTGTCGGTGAGCGCCCACAAGTTCGGCGGCCCGCCGGGGATCGGTGCCCTGGTGGTCCGGCGCGGCCTGCGGGTGGAGCCGCTGCTTCTGGGCGGCGAACAGGAGCGCGCCCGGCGCGGCGGGCTCGAGAACGTCGTCGGGATCGTCGGCTTCGGCGCGGCTGCGGCCGTGCTGGCCGAGCCCGGACGGCTGGCGGCCGAGGCCGCTCGCGCCCGCCAGCAGACCGATCGCCTGCTCGGGGCCCTCGGCTCGGTGGACGGCGTGCGGGTGCTCGGCGACCCCGACCAGCGGCTCCCCCACCTGGTGTGCGTGGCGGTCGAGGGCATCGAGGCCGAGCCCGTGCTGCTCGGGCTCGATCAGGCCGGCGTGGCGGCGCACTCGGGATCGTCGTGCTCGTCGGAGTCCCTGGCGCCGTCCCCCGTGCTGGCCGCCATGGGCGTGGACGCCGAGCGATCGTTGCGCCTGTCGGTGGGATGGTCCACCACCGACGCCGACATCGAGCGGTGCTGCTCGTCCTTCGCCGGCGTGGTGGACTCGCTGCGCGCCCTGCGCGCCTGACGGCCCCAGCTGCCACCGGACACCTGGCGCGACGTCAGCCGCTCGTCAGCCGGGGCGCGAGGACCGCACAGGTGGGCCGGGCCGCGGAGGGTGCCGCAGCCCACGCGCCGGGCTGTGTCCGCCCCGACCGTGCCAGCTGTCCCGACCCGGCCGGGCCCGGACGCGACGAAGGACCCCGACGGGTCCTTCGCGCCACACACGATTCGGTTGTCCGGCCCGGGACCGGTCCGTCGCTGCCCGTCGCCTGCTGGTTGGGAAGACGTTCGCGGACACAGAGCCGGCCCACCGCACCCAGGACCTTCCTGGCGACACTGCTCGTCTCACGTCGTCATCGGGCGGGCACGTGCTCCGGGTCCTCCACGGTCCTCGATGTACGCCGGCAGGAGGTACCGCCCCGGGCCGTCGAGGTTCACGGCGGCATGCGCCGCCCACGAGGGCGGAGAACGCTCAGGGGCCTCACCAACCACCTGGAGAACCTCCTTCCTGTCGGAACGGGTTTCCCGGCTGGTGTCGGTATGGCACCGTGCCTATGTCGTATTGAACCCCCGGCCGGCGGCACGTGCAAGGGTCTTCGTCCAGCACGTCTCCGTGGGCGACGCGGCCAGCCATGCCCATGGTGCGGCGCCCGGCGGCGCGCGCGACGCGCCCGCAAGAGGCGCGACGTGAGGTGCCTGGCGCACGACGGAACCTCCCGTCGTCATGGCAACGGCTGGCGCGACGAGGGCGGCAGCTCGCGCGACGAGGACGGCTCGGGTGACCGGCACCGAGCGCAGCACCCGCGCCGCGCCGGGGTGCGACCGATCTCAGCCGGATACGCCGGGCAGCTTCGGTGGTGGCAGGCCGGCAGTGGTGTAGGCCTGAGTGATGTAGGGCGCGGCCTCCTGCACCTTGGCAGGTGGCGGCGAGTCGGCCAGGAACCGTGCGAATTGGGCGGCGGCACCGGCGTCGTCGCCCTCGGTCAGCAGCATCGAGGCCAGGTACAGCCGCGGGGCCCACGCGCCGGGTGCGACGGCCACAGCCCGCTCCTCGTCGGCCTGGCCTCGCTGGATGAGATCGCCGGAGGCCGTCTGGAGGCCGATGGCGAACTCGAGATGGCCGGCTTCGGCCAGTGCCTCGGGTTGGTTGGGCCGGGCGCGCAGCACCTGCTGGTACAGCGCCAGCGCCTCGGCCACGTTGCCGGTCGCGTTCAGGGTGTCGGCCTGGTCGAGCGTGCGCTGGAGCTGCGCGGCCGAGCTGAGGCTCACACCGCCGCTGCCGGTGTCGCCGGGCAGGCGCACGCCGGTCCACTCGAAGGCGACGAGCACCGCCGCAGCCACCAGGCACACCACGCCGGCCACCCCGACCACGGCGCGCCGTCTGGGCCTGCGGCGGCCGGTGGGTGCCGGCGCGGCCTCACCGTCGGCGGCGGGCGCGGTGCCGTTGATCCTGCCGGTGTCCGATGCGACCGCGACGGGCGGGACACCACCAGGGCGCGCCGTGGGAACCGGGGCGGGTTCGCTGGTCGGCGTGGACGGGTCGCCGGATGCCCGGGCCGACAGGTCGGCCAGGCGGCGCAGGACGGCAGCCGCCTGCACGGTGTAGCGGTCGCGCAGGACGGCGTAGTCGTCGTCGGACAGGTCGCCCGCCGCATGCTCGGCCTGAAGGTCCCGCAGCGACGCCAGCAGGAACTCGCGCTCGGCGAGGAGCTCCTCGACCGGCCCGGCACGGTCGCCGGCACGCGACGCACCCGATGCCCGCGTCAGCATGGGCCCTCGCCAGCGTGCGGGGCTCGCGCCGTGACCGGCGTGGCACCCGGGCCGCCCTGGTCCGGCGCGACCGTGCGACCGGCGAGCGCGTCCTCGACCAGCCGGCGATCCTCGACGCTGGGCGCGCCCGGCGCGGCGAGCCGGCGACGGCGCCAGAACAGCCCGCCCAGCCCAACCAGCGCGCCTGCCACGGCCACCACGGGCACCAGCCACACCACGGCGCCGATGCCCGAGGTCGGCGGACGCAGGAGGATGGCGTCGCCATAACGCGATGCGAGGAACCGCTCGACCTGCGCGTCGCTGCGGCCGGCGGCCACCTGCTGGGTGACGATGCCGCGGATGGCGACCGCGGCCGGGGCCGAGGAGTCCGCCACCGACAGGCCCTCGCAGCTGGGGCAGCGCAGGTCGGCCTCGATGGCCGCCACGCGCTGGGCCGGCGTGCGGCGGTCGGTGCCCGGCCGGGCGCCGATGGCCAGCGACACGGCCACCACCACCGCCAGCGCGATCCACCCGGCGCGCCTCACGGCGCGGCCGCCTGGGCGCGGGCGAGCAGCTGCTCGAGCTGGGCGTCGGTGACCGGTCCCACCAGGTGGGCCACCACGATCCCGTCCGGGGCCACCAGGAACGCCTCGGGCGGGCCGCGCACGCCGTAGTCGACGGCGATGCGATCACCGGGGTCCGCCAGCGCCGGCCACGTCGCCCCCGTCGAGCGCAGGAACGCCGCCGCCTGGGCGCTCGAGTCGTCGTAGGCGACGCCCACGACGGCGACGCCGGAGGGGCCGCGGTGGCGCCAGGCGAAGGTGACGAGCTCGGGCTGCTCCTGCTGGCAGGGGGGGCACCAGCTGGCGAAGAAGTCGAGGAGCACCCAGCGACCGCGGTACGAGGACAGCGACAGCGGTGCGCCGGTGACCGTGGTGCCGGCGACAGCCGGTGCCGGCTTGCCCAGCAGGGGGCTGGCGGCCTCGGTGGAGCCTGCCGACGGCCGGGTGGCGAGCAGCACCACCAGGCCGGCGGCCACCACGCCCACCGCCAGCGCGATCCACCGGGCGCGTCGCCGTGCCCGACCGGGTGCGCCCGGGCCGGCCACCGGCGCGGGGGACCCGACCACCGTGCTCACTGGTCCACCGTGCTCACTGGAGGCCGGCTCCCACCGGCTCGTGCGCTGGTGCCGCCACCGTCGCCCCGTCGCCGGCGGCAGCGGTGGCGGCCAGCGCCGGCACGGGCGCGGACACCGGGTCGGTGGGGCGCCGCCGGCGCCCGGGCACCGCTGCCAGGACGGCGCCGGCGACCACGATGGCACCGCCGGCCCACAGCCACGACACCAGCGGCTGCACGATCACGCCCACGGTGATGGGCGCGGTGGCCGATGCCGGCAGGGCGTCGATCGTCAGGTACACGTCGTCGAGGGGCCCCGAGCCGATGGCGGGGGTGCCCACGGGATCGGCCGAGTGACCGAACCAGGTGACCGCCGGCCGCAGCACCCGTCCCCCGTCGACCACCACCCGGGCCACGGTGGCGTGGCTGGCCGGCCCCTGCGTGTGCAGCAGCCCGCGGTAGGCGACGACATGGCCGTCGAAGCGGGCCGAGGCCCCCGGTGCCAGGGTGAGCTCGCCCCGGTGGCCGAAGGAGGTCGCGGCCGCCAGCCCCACGCCGATGACCACGACGCCCAGGTGGACCACCATGCCGCCATTCGCCCGGCCCACCAGCCCCCGCCACGCGCCGACCCCCTGCCGGTGCGCTGCCCGGGCGGCGAGCGCCAGCTGGCGGACGTTGGCGGCCGCCGCGAACCCGCCCAGGCCGAAGGCCACGAGTGGCGCCAGCCCCCGCACGCCGCCGGCGACGCACCCCGCCAGCACGGCCGCACCGGCCCAGGCCGGCACCAGCAGCCGGTCGCCGAGCGTGCCCAGCGTCGTCTTGCGCCACGGCAGCGCCGGACCCACCGCCATGAGCAGCAGCAGGGCCAGGCCGATGGGCACCGTCATGGTGTCGAAGTACGGCCGGCCCACGGTGACCTGCTGGCCCCGCAGCGCCTCCACCAGCAGCGGGAAGACCGTGCCGAGCAGCACGATGAAGGCGAAGGCCACGAACAGCAGGTTGTTGAGGAGGAACGCCCCCTCCCGGCTGAGGGGCGCGTCGATGCCCCCCGGCGAGCGCAGGCGGTCCCCCCGCCAGGCGATCAATCCGATGCCGGTGGCGACCACCACGGCGAAGAACCCGATGAGCAGCGGCCCGATGTCGGAGTCCGAGAAGGCGTGCACCGACTCGATGACCCCCGAGCGCGTCAGGAACGTGGCGAGGATCGTCAGGCTGAAGGTGGCGATCACCAGCGACAGGTTCCACACCCGCAGCAGGCCGCGGCGCTCTTGCACCAGGACCGAGTGCAGGTAGGCGGTGGCACACAGCCAGGGCACGAACGACGCGTTCTCGACCGGGTCCCACGCCCAGAAGCCGCCCCAGCCGAGGACCTGGTAGCTCCACCACGCACCCAGCACGATGCCGACGGTGAGGAACCCCCAGGCGAAGAGGGTGAAGCGCCGGGTGGCGAGCTGCCAGCCCTCGCCCAGCCGGCCGGTGACGAGGGAGGCCACGGCGAAGGCGAAGGGCACGGTGAACCCGACGAACCCGAGGTAGAGCATGGGCGGGTGGAACGCCACCAGCGGGTTGTCCTGCAGCAGGACGTTGGGTCCCAGCCCGTCCGCCGGCGGGGGCCCGGCCACGGTGCGGAACGGGTCGGCCGGTCCTGCCATGAGCCCGAAGAAGAACGCGGCGACCGCCAGGCACACCAGCGTCGCCCACCCCACGAGTGGGTCGTCGGCCCGGCGGCGGAACCGCCAGGTGACCGCCACCACGTAGCCCGCCAGGATCAGCCCCCACAGCAGGATCGACCCCGCCAATGCCGACCACATGCCGGTGACGGTGTAGAGCAGGGGCGTGTGGCGGCTGTTGTTGGCGGCCACGTAGGCCAGGGAGAAGTCGTGGGTGACCAGCGCGTGCTCCATGGCCGCCGTGGCCACCAGCGCGCCGGCCGCCAGCAGCAGGGCGTAGACGCGGCCCGAGCGCAGGAGGTCGGGCCGGTGGCGCACCAGGCCCGCGCCGATGACGGCCACGCCGGCGAGCGCCGCCATCAGCCCGAGCCAGACGCCGATGTGCCCGGCGACGCTGTTCATGGCCGGCCGCGCCGCTCCTGGTGCCGACCGCCCGGAGCCGACGGGCTCATCGCGACGTGCCGTCGGGAGCGGTCACCCGGGTGGGGTGCTGCTCCTTGTAGATCTGGGTGTGGGCCACGAGCATCTGGTCGGAGACGAACTGTTCGCCGGCGAAGTGGCCCACCAGCACCACGGGGACCTGGGGGGCGAACAGCTGCGGGGGCTGGCCGTGGAACACCACCGGCACGCTGGCACCACCAGCGGACAAGGTGAAGCGGACATCGCCCCCGCTGGCGCGCACCGCGCTGGGCAGCCCCTCGATGCGGAAGGTGCGGGTGCCGAGCATGGCCCGCTGCTTGACGGCCTGGTCGACGGTCTCGAAGTAGTCGAGCGAGCTGCCCAGGCCCTTGGCCAGCAAGAACGCGAACGCCCCGGCCAGCACCGCCCCCACCGCCACGAGGCGCCACGGCACCCGGCGCCCCGTGACCGCCCGGGACGTGGCGGTGGACGGAGGTGCCACCGGAGCCGGGCCGGGGGCGGGAGAGGCGGCGTCACCGGAGCCGACGCTGCCATCACCGGCGCCGGCCACATCGGGCGAGGTCGTCGTGCTCACGGCTCCTGCCCGGCCGAACGGGCGACGGCACGCTCCAGGCGCCGGCGGCGCACCCACAGCAGCGCGCCGTAGGCGGCGAGGGTGCCCAGACCGATGGCGTAGCCGGCGTCGATGTAGCTCATTGGGCCCGCTCCGCCGCCGCGGACCCCAGCCGGACGGCCGCTGGCTGGCCGGCGTCGGACTCGACGGCCACCGGGTGGCCGGCATCGGGACAAAGCGCTTCCGCGTCTGTGGCCTGGGGCTGGCCCGCTGTCGCGAGAGCGCCGTGCAGCAGTGCAGTGTCCGGTCCACCGGCCGGGGCGGCACCCGACCCGACCGCCAGCCCCTCGGCACGGCGCTCGGCCAGGGCGGCACCGAGCTCGGCCTCCTCGGCCGCAGCCGACAGGGCCTCGATGCGGTAGCGCACGGCCAGCATCCACCCGAAGGCGAGGGTGACGGCCACGAATCCCAGCAGCAGCGTCCAGGCCATCGACCCGTGGATGGTGGGCGACAGGTTGGCGTTGAGGACGGTGGCCTGCTGGTGCAAGGTGCGCCACCACACCACCGAGAAGTGGACGATGGGCACGTCGGCCGCGGTCACGAGGGCTGCCACCGCGCACCGCCTCGCACGGGTGTCGGGATCCCCCGGCACCCGCCGCAGGGCCAGGTACCCGAGCTGCAGCACGAGCAGCAAGGCGGTCGAGGTCAGCCGGGCGTCCCACGCCCACCACACGCCCCAGGTGGGCCGGCCCCAGATCGACCCCGTCACCAGCGTCAAGGCGGTGAACACGGTACCGACCTCCACGGCGGCGGCCGCCAGGCGATCCCACAGGGCACTGCGCGTCCGGGGCCACAGCCACAGCACGCTGGCCAGGCCAGCGGTGCCGAACGCCAGGTACAGCGCCACCCAGGCGATGGGCGGGTGGAGGTAGACGAGGCGGACCAGGTCGTGCTGGACGGCGTCGGGGGGCGTGACCCACAGGCCCAGCCACACGGTGAGCGCCGTGCACACCACCGCCGCCACGCCCATGGCGCGCACGGTCCAGGTGGCGACCGGCCCCCACGGCCGCGGCGCGCCCGGCATCGCCACATCGTGCGCCACGGGCGCGTCCACACCGCGCGCCATGGGCGCGTCCACATCGTGCACCACGGGCGCGTCCACACCGGGCACCACGGGCGCGTCCACACCGGGCACGCCGGTCATGCCGCCTCCTGCAGGGCACCGGCCATGGCCACGCCCAGGGCGAGGTAGACGGCAGCGAACACCACCAGCAACCGCACCCACGGGTCACCGGCCGACCCCCCCGCGCCGAGCGCGACCTGCCAGGCGCGCGTGCCGGCCAGCAGCACCGGCGCGGTCACCGGCAGCAACAGGAACGGCAGCAACGTCTCGCGCACCCGCATGCCGGCCGACAGCGTGCCGTAAATGGTGCCGGCCGCGGCCAACCCCGCCGTGGCGAACACGGCGCTGGTGAGGAGGGCGCCATAGGAACGCACCTGCGCCCCGTAGAGCACCAGCACCCCACCGGTCAGCAGGACCTCGAGCGCGAGCAGCTGCGCCCCGATCGCCGCTGCCTTGCCGAGGAACACCCCGGCGGGATCCAGACCCGACACCCGCAGCCCGTCGCGCACGCCGTCGCCCGATTCCACCGCCACGCTGCGCTGGACGGCGAGCACGGTGGCAAAGAGCACCGCCACCCAGAACAGCCCGGGCGCGGCCTGCACCATGGGCCGGCGGTCGGGTCCCAGGGCCAGGGCGAAGAGCAGCAGCACGAGCACGCCGAAGGGGATGACCTGGTGCAGCACCACCCGCGAGCGCAGCTCGATGCGCAGGTCCTTGCCCGCCACCAGCGCGGCGTCACGCCACATGGGCACCTCCCGCGCCCGGTGCGCCGGCCGGCGCGCCGGCACCGGCTGCGACCGCCACGACGTCTGCCAGCACCGCAGGGCGGGCGGGTGCGGGCCCGACGCGCTCGTCGGCGACGACCCGCCCCCCGGCCAGGGTGACCACCCGGTCCGCCCGTGGCAGCGACGCCGCCGGCTCGTGCGAGGCCAGCACGACGGTGGCACCGCCGGCGGCCGCCTCGCTCACCAGCCCGGCCAGCACGTCGCGACCCTCCCGGTCGAGGGCGGCGTGCGGCTCGTCGAGCAGCCACAGCGCAGGCGCCCGAGCCGCCAGCGCGGCCAACGCCACCCGCCGGCGCTGGCCCGCCGAGAGCCGGCCAGCCGGGGTGCGCCGCAGCCTGCCCGTGAGCCCGAGGCGCTCGAGAGCGGCGTCGATCCCGCCGCTTGCACCGCCGGCTGCCCGGACGGCGAAGCGGACGTTCTCCACCACCGTCAGGTCGTCGTAGAGGGCGGCGCCGTGGCCCAGCAGGCCCACCTTGCGGCGCACGGCGCTGCGGTCGCGGCGCAGGTCGCAGCCGAGCACGACGGCCTCGCCCGCAGTCACCGGCAGCAGCCCGGCGCACACCCGCAGGAGGCTGGTCTTGCCGGCGCCGTTGGGGCCCTCGAGCACCACCACCTCGCCCGCGGCGACGTCGAGGTCCACGCCGGCCAGCGCGGGGAACCGTCCAGTCAGCGCGACGGCGGCACGGAGGAGGACTGCAGGTGGCATCGGCCTGGCGCACATGCTACGGGCGGGCCGCCCTCCGGCACCAAGCGGCCCGGCCGGCCGGACATCGCCGGCACCGGCACCGCCGGCGACCCCGCCGGCAGGTCAGCTGACCGTCAGGCGCCCGAGCCCCAGGTCGCGCAGCACGCTGGCCACGGCCGAGGACACCAGGTGCAGCTGGTCGGTCACCAGCAGCACGCCGAAGGCCACCAGGGCGGCACCGGCCACGGCGTTCACCAGCCGCAGGCGCGGCCGCACCCGGGCGAACACGGCCGTCAGGCGGCCGAAGGCCAGTCCCGTGGCCAGGAACGGCACGCCCAGCCCGAGCGAGTAGGCCACGAGCAATACCAGCCCCGAGCCCAACGTGGCCCGGGTGGCCGCCAGGCCCAGCACCCCGCCCAGCACGGGACCGACGCAGGGCGTCCACCCGAAGGCAAAGGCCATGCCCATCACCGGCGGTGCCCACGCTCCCAGCCGCGACGGGCGGGGATGGAACCGCCGATCCCGCTGCACCAGCCGCGGCGTGCCCAGGCCCGCCAGCCACAGGCCGAGGACCACCACCACCGCGCCTGCGGCGATGTCGAGGGTGCGCTGGTGGGTGAGCAGCAGCCGCCCCAGGCCAGACGCAGCCGCACCCAGGGCCGTGAACACGACGGTGAAGCCGGCCACGAATCCCAGCACCCCCCGCAGCACCGGCACCAGGTCTCGCCGCTCCCCCGCCTGCAGCTCGGTCGCCGACAGCCCCGACACCATCGACACGTAGCCGGGGACGAGCGGCAGCACGCACGGGGAGAGGAACGACAGCATCCCCGCCCCGAAGGCCAGCGCCAGCCCCAGCGGGTCGGCCGAGATGGTGGTGGGTGCGGCGACGGCCGCGCTCACCGCCCGCCTCCGCCCCGGCGCCCACCGGTGCCGGCCACAGCAGCGAACCGGACCCGCACGGCGCTCACCCCAGCTGGGAGCGCACCAGGGCCAGGTCGGCCTCGACCATCATGGTCACCAGCTGCTCGAAGCTGACCTCGCGCTCCCACCCCAGGTCGCGGCGCGCCTTGGAGGCGTCGCCGATCAGCAGGTCCACCTCGGCCGGGCGCAGGTAGCGCTCGTCCACCACGACGTGCTCCTGCCAGTCCAGCTCCGCAGCGGCGAAGGCCAGTTCGCACAGCTCGCGCACGGAGTGGGTCTGGCCGGTGGCCACCACGTAGTCCTCGGGCTCGTCGCGCTGGAGCATGAGCCACATGGCCCGGACGTAGTCGCCGGCAAAGCCCCAGTCGCGCCGGGCGTCGAGGTTGCCCAGCGCCAGCTTGTCGTCGAGCCCGCAGGCGATGCGGGCCACGCCGTGGCTCACCTTGCGGGTGACGAACTCGAGCCCGCGCCGGGGGCTCTCGTGGTTGAACAGCATGCCCGACGAGGCGTGCAGGCCGTAGCTCTCGCGGTAGTTGACGGTGATCCAGTGCCCGTAGACCTTGGCCACGCCGTAGGGGCTGCGCGGGTAGAAGGGCGTGCGCTCGGTCTGGGGCACCTCCTGCACCTTGCCGAACATCTCCGACGACGACGCCTGGTAGAAGCGGATGGTGGGATCGACGATGCGGATGGCATCGAGCAGCCGGGTGACGCCGAGGGCCGTGGTCTCGCCCGTCAGCACGGGCTGGCCCCACGACGTCTGCACGAAGGACTGGGCGGCGAGGTTGTAGACCTCGCCGGGGCGGTGCTCGCGCAGGATGTCGATGAGGGAGACCTCGTCGAGCAGGTCACCGGCCACCAGGGTGATGCGGTCCTGGATGTGGGCGATGCGCTCGAAGTTGACGGTGGAGGACCGGCGCACCATGCCGACCACCTCGTAGCCCAGTTCGAGCAGGAACTCCGCCAGGTAGGAGCCGTCCTGGCCGGTGATGCCCGTGATCAGTGCCCGCTTCGGCATGTCGTCGCTCCCTGGTGGCCCGGCCCGGCCGGCCCGCTGCTGCCGCCGGACCGCTCAGCGCCCCCGCCAGCTCGGCGGGCGCTTCTCGAGGAAGGCGGTGATGCCCTCGGCGGCGTCCTCGGTCTGCGTCGTGAGCGTCAGCATCGCGTGCAGGTGGGCGAGTGCCTCGGGAGCCGCCATGTCCCACACAGCGTAGAACGACTGGCGACCGAGCCTCATCACCGCCGGGGACTTTGCCGCCAGGGTGCCCGCCAGCGCCGCCACGGCGGCGTCGAGCTCGTCGTGGGGCACGAGCCGGCTCACGAATCCCAGCCGGAACCCCTCCTCGGCGGAGACCACGCGCCCGGTCAGCATGAGGTCGAGCGCGTGCTTGGGAGCCATGGCGCGCACCAGGGGGACCGTGATCACGTACGGCCACAGCCCCACGTCGATCTCGGGGGCGCCGAAGCGGGCCCGCTGGGAGGCCACGACCAGATCGCACGCCAGCGCCAGGCCGAACCCGCCGGCCATGGCCCAACCCTGCACCCGGGCGATGGTGGGCTTGCCCAGGGCCCACATGGCCTGGAACAGGCCGGCCAGCTCGCCCCGCGCCTCGTGGGTCTCGAGGAAGCCCGGTCCCTGCTCGGCGCCATGTCCCATGCCGCCCAGGTCCGCGCCCGCGCAGAAGGCCTGGTCGCCCGAGCCGGTGAGCACCACCACGCGGACCTCGGGATCGTGGCGGGCCTCCTCCACGGCCTGCCGCAGGCCACGGACCACCTCCCACGACATGGCGTTGCGCCGCTCGGGGCGGTTGATGGTGAGGGTGAGCACCCCGTCGGCCACGGTGCGCAGCAGCTCGGCCCCGGCCCCGCCGTGGACAGCGGTGCCAGCGGTCGGGGGTGCCTCCTCGCCGAGCGGCGGGCCAGGATCGCCGGGGTGCGCAGGGTCGCCCGGGTGCGGCGCGGTGTCGGGCACGGATCGGGACGCTACCGCCCGGCGCTAGGTTGGCGCAGCCGTGGGTCGTCCCGTCGCCGCCATCGTGTCGTTTCGCCTCGGGGGCGGTGACGGCGTGTCGGTGGAGGCCGCCAAGTGGGCCTGGGCCCTGGGCGAGCTGGGCTTCGACGTCCGCAGCGTGGCAGGTGCCGGGCCCGTGGACCGGTTGGTGCCGGGCCTGGCCATCGAGGCGCCCGAGCCCCCCACCGCGGCCGAGCTCGCCGGTGCCCTGGACGACGCCGAGCTGGCGGTCGTGGAGAACGTGTGCTCCCTGCCGCTCAACCCCCCGGCGGCCTCGGCGCTTGCCACCGTGCTGGCGGACCGGCCGGCCGTGCTGCACCACCACGACCTGCCCTGGCAGCGGGAACGATTCGCCGGCTACCCGCCGCCGCCGGACGACCCGGCCTGGGTGCACGTCACCATCAACGACCTGAGCCGCCGGGAGCTGGCCCGGCACGGCATCGCGGCCGTGGTGGTGCGCAACCGCTTCGACGTGGATCCACGACCTGGCCATCGGGACGCCGTGCGAGGCGCGCTGGGCCTGGGCCCCGCCGACCGGCTGGTGCTGCAGCCGACCCGGGCCCTCGAGCGCAAGGGCGTGCCCGCGGGCGTGGCACTGGCCGAAGCCCTGGGGGCCACCTACTGGCTGCTCGGGCCGGCCGAGGACGGCTACGGCCCCGAGCTCGAGCGCGTCGTGCGCCGGGCCCGCTGCCCGGTGATCCTCGGTCCCGGCCCCGGTTCCCCGGCCGGGCAGGACGGCCCCGTCGCCCCCGGCGGACCGGCTCCGGACCGCAGTGAGCCGGACGCCCCAGGCGGATCGGCCCCGGACCGCACGCGGCCGGGTGCGTCGTCGGGGATCACGGTGGCCGACGCCTACGCGGCGTGCGACGTGGTGGCGCTGCCCTCCACGTGGGAGGGGTTCGGCAACCCGGCCCTCGAGTCGGCCACCCACCGGCGCCTCCTGGCCATCGGCCCCTACCCGGTGGCAGCCGAGCTGGCGGCGTTCGGGTTCCGCTGGTTCGCGGCGTCCGACCACACCGGCATCGCCCGCTGGCTCGAGGATCCCGACCCGGCCCTGCTCGAGCACAACCACGCCGTGGCCCGGCGCCACTTCGACCTCCGCCAGCTGCCCGACATCCTGGCCCGGTCACTTGCACCCGTCCTGGGAGGCGCCCGCCGGCCCTGAGACCTCCTGGGCCCGTGGCCCGGGGCAGGACAGCCCGGCGCGTCCGGCAGGGTGCCGGCGCACCCCAATGGCGACGCACACAGACGCGCACCGCAGACCCGGGGGCTGAGGACCGGTCGATAGCATGCCGCCGTGGCGAGCAATCCGTCGGTCCCGAGCGGCGCGGCGCGGCGGCTGCCTGCCGACCAGCGGCGCCAGCAGCTGGTGGAGGTGGCGCTGCGGCTGTTCGCCGAACGGGGCTTCACCGCCACCACCATGGACGACATCGCCGAGGCGGCGGGTGTCACCAAGCCCCTGCTGTACCAGCACTTCGGCTCGAAGCGCGCGCTGTACCTGGAGCTGGTGGACTCGGTCGCCCACCGCCTGCTCGAGGCCATCGACGAGGCCACCTCCGCGGCGGCCGGCCCGCGCCAGCAGGTCGAGGGCGGCTTCGCCGCCTACTTCGACCTGGTCGTGACCCACGCCGACGCCTTCCAGCTGCTCTTCGGCAGCGACGTGGAGAACGACCCCGAGCTGTCACGGGCGCTGCGGCGGGTCGAGGACGTGCTGGCCGAGGCCATCGACGCCCTCATCGACGCCGGCCTCGACCGCGACCACCGCCGTCTGCTCGCCTACGCCGTGGTGGGCATGGCCGAGGGCGCGAGCCGCCACTACCTGGCGGCCCGGGCCACCTCGCCCTCGACCCTCCCCCAGGCGGAGGAGGCTGCCCGCCTGGCGCGGAGGCTGGCCGACCTGGCCTGGGCCGGCCTGCGCTCGGTCCACCCCGATACCGCCTGATCCGGCGGACCGCCGGCGGCCCGCCGAGGCTCGGGTCGTCGACATCGGTCGCGCTGAAGCGTTGGCCTCGGCACGCACGGCATCAGTGCACCCGGGTCCACCCGGGTCCAGACCGTGCACCGGGGTCGAGCTCGGCCACAACCGTGCACCGTGGTCGGGACCGTGCGACCGGACGCTCCTCCGGTCGCGAGCCCGGACGCGACGAGGGGCCGGCACCAGCCGGCCCCTCGTCCACATCCGCACCCGGGCATCGCTCGGGCGGCGCCAGCGGTCAGCTGGCCGCCATGCCCACCATGGGCGCATTGAGCGGCTTGCCGCCCATCGATCCGAAGAACCCGGCGTCACCGAAGGCGAAGATGCCGCCGTCGGAGGCCACCTCCCAGTAGCCGGAGCCCGTGCCGGTGGGGGCCATGCCCACCATGGGCTTGTTGAGCGGGTGGCCGCCCATGGAACCGAAGAACCCGGCGTTGAAGGCGAAGATGCCGCCGTCGGATGCCACGAGCCAGTAGCCGCCGGTGGCCGAGTCGGCCGCCATGCCCACCACCGGCTGGTTCAGCGGGTGGCCGCCCATCGAGCCGAAGAAGCCGGCGTCACCGAAGGCGAAGATGCCGCCGTCGGAGGCCACGAGCCAGTAGCCACCACCGTCAGGGGTCGCCGCCATGCCCACCACCGGCTTGTTGAGCGGGTGGCCGCCCATCGAGCCGAAGAACGGCGCGTTGAAGGCGAAGATCCCGCCGTCGGAGGCCACGGTCCAGTAGCCGCCCGTGGCCGGGTCGGCCGCCATGCCCACCATGGGCGCATTGAGCGGCTTGCCGCCCATCGAGCCGAAGAATCCGGCGTCACCGAAGGCGAAGATGCCGCCGTCGGAGGCCACCTCCCAGTACCCGGCGTGGTCCGCGGTGGCCGCCATGCCCACCACCGGCTTGTTCAGCGGGTGGCCGCCCATCGATCCGAAGAACCCGGCGTTGCCGAAGGCGAAGATGCCGCCGTCGGAGGCCACGGTCCAGTAGCCACCAGCCGGCGTCGGGGGCGGGGGCGGGCAGGTGCCGTAGCCGAAGACGTTGTTGGAGTAGCCGTCGTAGCCGTACCCGCAGCCGGTGTACACCGCGGCCGGGCTGGCGGAGATGAGGGCCGTGGCAATGGCGCCGGCCAGCACCAGCACCGCCACCGCGCTCTGGACGGGGTTGGTCCTCGTCCAGCGCAGCAGCCCCCGCCCGCGGTTCTTCACGGCCTCAACCATCCGTGCGTCGCTCCCTTCTGGTCCGCCGGCCAGCGCGGCACACTGGCCACCACTCACAACTGGGTGCGCGGCGTCGCCTCGCTCCGACCGCGTGTCTCTCCGACTAGGTGTCTCTCCGACTGCGTGTCTCTGCGACTGCGTGGCTGTCAGCTTCGACGTCAGCCGGGGGTGACCTTAGGGGATCCGGGGACCGTTGTCCACACTATTGATCGAATTTCGTTGGCTTCCGCGCACGGACCAGTGCGTGGCGCACCCAGCGCGGTCACGTGCGGTCTCCGCGACGGCGCACGCGCCCTGCGCGGCTACCTGCGATGTCCGCGAGCACGCACGCACCCCGCGCGTCGTCGCCGCGCGTCGACCACGGCGCCCACGATCACGGCCAGCACGGCAGCGCCGCTCACGGCATCTCCCACCTGGACCAGACCCCAGGGCGTAAAGCGCGCCAACCCGCCAGCGGTACCGGTCAGTTCGAAGCGCACGGTGCCGACGGCGGTGGGCTGGCCGGGCCGGCCGTCGAGGCGCCACCCCCGCTGGTAGGGGGCGTCGATGGTGGCCGTGCCCGGGCGGCCGGGTGGGACCGCGTAGGCGACCGGCGACAGGCGCCGCACCGGTGCACGGGCACCGACCCGGGTGCCCGCTCCGGCGTAGGCGTCGTTGCGCCACACCTCGAGGGTGGCGTCGTCGAGCACGAGGTGCAGATCGGGCTGGTACGAGAGCCAGCGGTAGGAGCGCCAGTCGACGGTCTTGGCCAGCACCACGTACTTCACGCCCAGCGGGGCGATAGCCGCACCGAAGGGTTGGGTCCCGGGGTGGGCGAAGAGCCGCTGCAGGTAGGCCGAGCGCAGGGAGGTGGACTGGGTCTCCACCGTGCCGGCTTCCACGTTGTCCCCGGCGATGACGGGCCGGCGGAAGGCGCTGGGGCCGATGGTGGCGATCACCCGCCCCCCGGTGAAGGGCTGGGACTCGTAGAGGTGCCAGGGCACGAACAGGACCCGGCCCGGCCCGTCACCCATCAGGCGATCGGCCTGCTGGTAGGCGGGAGGCAGGGTGCTGGGGCCGATCTGCCCGGCGAGCCCGTCGAACAGCGTGGGGGTGTAGGCGAGGGGCAGGGCGATGCCCACCGCCGTGGCGGCCAGTGCCATCCGGCGGGACCCTGCACCCCCGGGCGCGCCCCCGGTAGCCCCCCGATCGGCCACCCCCGTGGTCGTGGCGGCAGCCGGTGCGGTTGCGGCGTCCTGCGCGAACAGGCGCTCCACACCCCAGGCGAAGCCCACCGCGTCCGCCAGGGCGAGGAGTGCGAGGAACTTCTGCGGCTCGCGCATGAGGGCGAAGAACGGCACATGGTCGTAGGCCCAGCGGAAGGCGGGACCGGTGGGACCCTGGTCCCCGAGGGCCAGGAGGTAGCCGGCCACACCCACCACCACCAGCAGCCACGCGAGCCGGCGCCGGGCGGGGTCACCCCGGCGCCGCAGCTCGGTGGCGAAGCCGACCACGACCACCACCAGCAGCGCCGCCAACACCAGTGGCCAGCCGGTGACGACCTGCTTGGGCAGCCGGGGCCCGGGACCCAGGCGCCAGAAGCCGTAGAGGCCGAGCACGTTGGGGAACAGCCCGAGGTGCGGGTCGCCCGTCGTGCGGTACAGCGCAAGGCTGGTCGACCCCACGGTGGTGGGCAACTCGGTGGCACGGTGCGGCAACAGGACGTACGCGCTGGTGAGCACGAACGCCCCGATGCTGGCGGCCAGCCAGCCAGCGGCACGCGCCAGCGCGCGCCAGGCACCGGTCCCGCCCGCCACCACCGACACGCCGGCCGCCGCCACCAGCACCAGCCCGAAGATCCAGGCGTAGTGCGGGCTGAGCGCCGTCAGCACCGCCCACCACAGCACCGGACCGAGCACGCCAGCGGGGCCCCGCTCCGCGGCGCCCAGGGCACTGCGCACGGCGAAGGGCAGCAGGGCGTACCCCAGCAGCAAGGTGAGGTGCCCGGCATAGATCCGGTTGAACACCCACGGGTTGGCGCAGTACAACGTGGCAGCCGCCAGCCGGGCCGGCCGGCGACCGGCGGCCAGCCGCCCCGCCCCCGCGGCGGCGACGGGGAACACGACCAGCAGGGGCACCCACGTGGCAGGCGGACCCACGACCCGGACCAGCACGGTGAGCACCAGCGCGGGGAGCAGCCCCGTGGTGAGGCCCCCGTTCAGGCCGTACAGCACGTCGGGCGGCAGGGGCGGGTGGGGACCGGAGACCCAGTCGAGCAGGAACAGCGACCGGTCGCCGAGCAGCGGCCAGCACACCCCGACCCCCAGGGCCAGGCCCCACAGCACCGTGAGGGTGTCAGGGTGGGCGGCGACCCGGCGCCAGAGGGGCTCGCTTGCCATGAGCGGCCACTGTTGCACGGCCTGCACCGCCGTCCGTGGCCCGCGGTCTGGCACCGGCCATTGTGGTCCGGTCCTGTCTCGTGGCACGATGCAGCACTCCATGGCCGCTGACGCCCAGGGTGTGCCGTCGCCGAGGATGGGCGAGCGATGCCAGCGCCGTCACCGATGACCGAGGAGCCCCGGCGCACCCGGACCACCGGTCCCCGCTCCTCGCCCGCCGGGCCGTGGCGCCATCGCCTCGGGTCCCTGGGCGAGCGGCTGTGGCGCCAGCCGGCAGCCCGCGGCGGGGTGATCTTCGTGGCCGCCAGCGCCGTCGCCAACCTGTCGAACTTCGTCTTCCACGTGGTGCTGAGCCGCATGCTCGGCCCCGCCGGCTACGGAGCCCTCGGTGCCCTGCTGAACGTGAGCGCCGTGCTGTCGGTGCCCCTCGGCGCCATCCAGGTGACCATGGCGCAGAGCGTCGCCCGCCAGCCCGACCCCGAGGAGGTCCCGCCACTGGGCCGGCTGCTGCGCCTGGCCGGCCTGGCGTCGGTGGGTGCGCTGGTGCTGTGGCTGGCAGCCACCCCCACCATCGACCGCTTCTTCCACCTGTCCTCGCCCCGAGCCACGATCGCCCTGGGGTTCTGGCTGGTGCCCGCCACCGTCGGCTCGGTGCTGGAAGGGGTCCTCATCGGCCAGCGCCGCTTCCGCGTGGCCGGCGCGGGCCAGATCCTTGGTGCCGTGGTGGTGCGCCTGGGCATGGGCGTGGTCCTCGTGGCCCTGGGCCTCGGTGTGACCGGCGGCGTCCTGGCCACGGTGGCGGCCAGCACGGCCACCGCCGCGCTCTACGGCGCCGCGCTCCGGCCCGCGATCTGGCGCTCGGGGCGGTTCGTCCCCCGGGTCGGGGACGCCCTGCTGTCGACGGTGTCACTGGGCGGGGCGGCCCTGCTGACCGGCATCGACGCCTGGCTGGCCCGCCACTTCCTGGCGCCGAACGCGGCCGGCTTGTTCGTGGCGGCGGCCACCGCCGGGCGCATCGCGCTGTTCCTGCCGGGTGCCATCACGCTCGTCTACTTCCCCCGCCTGGCCGCCAGCCACGGCCGGGGACCCGAGGCACGCCAGGCCCTGGCCCGGGTGACCGGGCTCGTGGCGCTGCTGGGACTTGGCACGGCGGCAGGGCTCGCCCTGGCACCCACGCTGAGCGTCGGCCTGCTCTTCGGCCACGCCTTCACCCACGCCGCCGGCGCGCTGGGCACGGTCGCCCTGGCCGATGCCGGGATCGGCATCGCGAGCTGCCTCGTCTACTACCAGGTCGCCCGGGGCTCGCGCCTGGCACTCGCCCCGTGGCCCACGTGCCTGCTGGCGCTGGCGCTGGCTGCCGCCTTCCACGGCAGCATCGAGGTGCTGGCCCTCGACATGGTGGGCGCCAGCGGCGCCCTGGTGGTCGGCCTGGGCGTGCCCACGGTGGTGGCCGCCCTGCGCTCGCTCGCCGACGACACGGCGTCGCTCCCCCGCCAGGCCATCCTGCTCGACGACCCGGTCGTCGACCTGACGGTGGTGGTCCCCTTCTACAACGTCGGCCCCGAGCGCCTGGCCGCCCACGTGGAGCGCATCTGCGACACCCTGCGCACAAGCGGCGTGCGCTTCGAGGTGCTGCCGGTGTCCGACGGCTCCACCGACGGCAGCGAGCAGGCCCTGGCCGGGCTCGATGCCGGGCTCGTGCAACCGATCGTGCTGGCCCAGAACCGGGGCAAGGGCGAGGCCCTGCGCATCGGCCTGGCCCGGGGACGGGGGCGGTACCTCGGCTTCATCGACGGCGACGGCGACATCCCGGCCGAGCAGCTGGCGGGGTTCGCGGCAGCCGTGCGCGACCGCCAGCCCGAGATCGTGGTGGGCTCCAAGCGCCACCCCCAGTCCGACGTCGCCTACCCGATGCTCCGCCGGCTGTACTCGCTCGGGTACCAGGCCCTCACCTCGGTGCTGTTCGGGCTCACGGTGCGCGACACGCAGACCGGCATCAAGCTCATCCGCCGGGACGTGATGGCCGAGGTGCTACCGCGCCTGGTGGAGAAGCGCTATGCCTTCGACGTCGAGCTCCTGTCGGTGGCCCGGCGCCTGGGCTTCCGCCACGTGGCCGAGCTGCCGGTCACCATCGGCGAGCGCTTCCCCTCCACCATCTCGCTGCCGGCGGTGTGGCGGATGCTGCAGGACACCCTGGCGGTGTTCTGGCGGCTGCGCGTCCTGCGGTTCTACGACCCGCCCCTGGTCGAACCCGGCCAGCCGGCACCGGCCACCGCCGAGGATCTCGACGCCCGCCTGGCGCGGGGTGCGCCCCTGCGGATCCTGGTGTGCAACTGGCGCGACCTCGCCCACCCGCATGCCGGCGGGGCCGAGGTCTACACCCACCGGGTCACCAGGGCGTGGGCCGCGGCCGGGCATCGGGTGACGTGGTTCACCAGCGCCGTGGCCGGCCGGCCGTCGGTGGAGCGCGTCGACGGCGTCACCGTGGTGCGCCGGGGCGGGCGGCACTCGGTGTACCGCCAGGCCCGGCTGTTCTTCAAGCGCCTGGGGCGGGGACGCTTCGACCTGGTGGTGGACGAGGTGAACACCAGGCCCTTCGGCGCCTGCCGGTGGGCGGCCGGCACCCCGGTCGTCGGCCTGGTGCACCAGGTGGCCCGCGAAGTGTGGTTCCACGAGCTGTGGTGGCCCGTCGCCGCCGTGGGCCGCTTCCTCCTCGAGCCCAGGTGGGTGCGCCAGCTGCGGGCCGTGCCGGTGCTCACCGTGTCGGAGTCGTCGCGCCGCTCGATCGAGCGGCTCGGCGTCGACGACATCGCCGTCGTCCCCGAGGGGATCGACGCCGTCGAGCGGCCCGAGGTGGCGCGAGCCGAGGCGCCGACCATGGTCTTCGTGGGCCGGCTGGCCGCCAACAAGCGACCCGACGACGCCATCGAGGCGTTCCGGCTGGTGCGCCAGCGCATCCCCGAGGCACGCCTGTGGGTCGTGGGTGACGGCCCCATGCTGGGAAGGCTCGAGCGCCACGCCCCCGCCGGGGTCGAGTTCCTCGGGCGCCTCCCCGAGGCCGACAAGCGCCGGCGACTGGCGCAGGCCCACTGCCTGGTTGCCACCTCGGTGCGCGAAGGCTGGGGCCTGGTGGTGAGCGAAGCCGCCCAGGTCGGCACCCCGACCATCGCCTACGACGTCGACGGCCTGCGCGACTCGGTGACGGCATCCGGCGGGGTGCTTGTCGAGCCACGACCGGCCGCCCTGGCGGCGGCGCTGGCCGAGCACCTGCCGGCGTGGGCGGACGGAGCGCCGCCGCAGGTGACGGCGGGCGGCGTGCTGCCCTGGCCCGAGGTGGCCGGACGACTGCTGGCGACGGCATCGTCGCGCCTTGCCCAGCGCTCCCGGGAGACCGGCGACGAGGACGTGATGCTGGCGTGGCGCCGGGTGCTCGCTCCGGTCGCGACCCTGTGCAACCGGCGGGCGTGGTCGGTGGCCGCGGTGGGCGCCCTGGTGGCGCTGGCCCCGCTGTCGGAGGCGGGTCGTGCCCTGGGCGTCACGTGGGCGGCGGCCGCGGCCGTCGCCTGCCTGGCACTGGCGACGGTGGGCACGTTGGCCGAAGCCATGCGGCTGCCCGCCCGCAGCCTGCACGGCCCCTCCCGCGGCGGGGAGCGTGGCGAGCTGACAGCAACGCTCACGAGTACGACCGCGTGGCGCGACGCACGCACGGCGACACGCCGTGGACTGCGGGCACGCCGTGGGCTGCGGGCCCGGCACGGCTGGCTCGTGCCGGTGGCCCTCGTGGGCGGCCTCGGCGCGCTGGCTGCGCAGTCGTGGGCCGGGGACCCCCGCATGACGAGCGGGCCGGTCCCGCCGTGGGTGGGGGCGGGATGGCTCCACCAGCTGGCCCTCGGCTGGACGGCGCGCGGCAGCCGCCTGGCCCATGCGGTCCCCACCGTCATGAACCTGCCCTGGGCACTGCTCGCCGGGATCGTCCACGCCCTGGGGGGTGGCACGGGCCTGGCCCAGCGCCTGTGGGTGACGGCGGCATTCGCCGGGGTGGGCATGGGGGCAGCGGCGTTGCTGTGGGTGCTGCGTCTCGACGTGGTGGCGTGCGTGGTCGGGGCGCTCGCCTATGCCTTCAGCCCGTACGTGCTCACGATGTCCGGCCTGAACCCCGCCTACCTGGCCGCCATGGCCATGGTGCCGGCGCTGGCGGCCTGGGTCCTGGTGGCGGCGCGGCGCCAGCGGCTCGGCTGGTGGTGGGCGGCCCTCATCCCTGCGGGCGCCGCCCTCGGCGTGGTGGCGGCCAGCCCGCCCATGGCCGTGGCGGTCGCTGCCGCCGGGGTCGGCGCCGTCCTGCTGGCGGGATGGCTCGGTGGACGGCGGTGGTTCCTGCCTGCCCTGCGGCGGGGCGTGGTGGGGACGCTGGCCCTGGTGGCGGGGGCCGCGTACTGGGCCGTGCCGTATGCGACCGAGCTCGCCACCACCTCCCTGGTGTCCCGGGCGTCCCGGGCCCGCTGGGGATGGGCGGAGTCCCGGGCCACGCTGGCCAACGGGCTCTGGCTCAACGAGTCCTGGCGCTGGCGCGACCACCGGGCGTTCCCCTATGCGGCGGCCTTCCACCGGTTCCCCCTGGTCCTGTGGCGCTACGCGCTGCCCATGGCCGCCGTCATCGCATTGGGTGTCGCCGCCGCCGACGCCAACCGGCACCGGCGACAGTTCCACCTCCGAATGCTGGCTGCCGCCGGGGTCCTGGCGCTGCTCGTAGTGGTCGTGTCCACGGGACCACACCTGCCCGGCGCACCACTGTTCGGCCTGCTGACGGCCCTGCCCTTCGGCTGGCTCCTGCAGGAACCCGGACGCTTCCTGTTCGTGGCCGGCTTGGCGTATGCGGTGATGCTGGCCCTGCTCGTCGACCGGGGCGGACGCGGGCCCGAGCCCGCCACGGCACCGGTGCGGGCGGCAGCCTCGATCCCGCGCACCACGGCACTGCAACGGTTCGCGCCCGTGGGACTCAGTGCGGCGCTGCTGGTCCCCGCCTACCCGCTCGTTGTCGGGCCGGCGCATGCCATCCCACTCGTTCCCGGGTGGACGGCACAGACCCCGGTGACCGAATCGCCGCCACTGGCCGTCCCCCCGCCAGCCGGACACATTTCTATGCGTTTATGCGGCTCCGAGACGACGGACGGTGAAGCGTAGCTCCCACTCGATCGGTAACACGTTGCTCACCGAGCTGTGGAACCGGACCAGGTTACCGTGGTTGATTCAGATCATGATCGTCCGCCGGGCGTCAGCCTTCGTGGCGAGGCGGCATCAGGAGACAAGCTCGCGCGAGGCTGGCCCCGCACGATTCCGCCACCGCGTGGTCCAGCTGGAGCCGATGCGGCCGACCGACTACGTGAGATCGTTACGGCCGCAGAAGGCCCGGAAGGCCAGCGACAGATCCTGGCTGGTCCGGTCAGAGGTGCAACGGCATGCCGCCCACCGCACCGCCCCAGGTGGCGATGGCCATGTCCATGGCAGTCATCACACGGCCGTCAGGCATGCGCTTGTGCCTGGCAATGCCGACCACGCGGCACGAGCCGAGGTCGAACACGTCGGCCAGCTACAGCCAGCCCTTCCAGGCAGGTCTAGGAGGGTGAGATCGAGTCGCCGACCGCCTCCCAGGCCACCGGGACCGGGAACCCTTGCCTTCATGGCAAAGACGAACCGGTAGCGGCTCATTGGTCCTCCTCATTCACCCAGAAGGCCACAGTTTCCTTTGAACGTCACGCGCCATGCTCACGCGCTTCACCTCCCGACGGAGCCTCACGTTCTCCTCGAGCACCTCGACCGTAATGCCCTCTCACTCACCACGGTCGATCCGCCCTTGGCGCGCCACGGTGCCGAACGTCTCCTCGACGCCGCCCAGCTCCCACGCGACATCGGCCACACTGGGTGCTGGTTGACGACCAGGGATGCCGCGTCCCGCCGGAGTTCCTCTCGGTACCGACCCTCTCAACGAGCATGCCTGGGCGTCGCTTCGGTCACTGCTGCTACGACTATCCCCGATTCAACATGTCCGGCCAACAAGGGGATGGCACTGGCAGCTGAGTACGGAGTCGGCCAGAAAGCAATCTGGTCCCCCCACGAGCTCGTCGATCGCAGGACGGCATACCGGCATATAGCGGAACCCGTCCACACGTTCTGGTCCATTCCGAGCACGGCGCTGACCCAGGCGATGGCGAGCACCCCGTCGTCCGGCTGCCCGGGCAGTCGGGCCTGGAGGCACACGACAACCAGGGGATTGACCGGTCGTCCTTCACCGCGGAACGATGGTGTCATCGACGGACACAGTGCCGATGCCCTCTGTGATGGACGGCAGGCGCGAGATATCCCCACGGTCCTCCCTAAGGCAACCGTTACAGTTGCCTACGTCCACACGACCGTGCTCGCCAAGGCCATGGTCGGCGACGTCACCATGCGCACGCAACGCTCCACATACGCTCACCGGCGCTACTGTGCATTCCGGCAAATCCAGCCACCGGAGCCGGTTGAAACCGCCTAACGTAGCCTGTCCAAGCTCCTCTTGTCGTTTAAGACGACCTTCTCTTGAGGATCAGCTGCTGCCCGAAGCCAGACCACACGGTCCTCGTTTCAGTCAATTGGACGCGCGGCAAAGATCATTACATTGGCAAAGACCTGAGGTCTCAGTCTTGTGATGCCCTGGAACCGGCGTCCTCCGTAGAACGTCAGTGGCCCAACAAACCGCTTGTTGACAATAGCAAGCCCCGCTTCAGCCAATAGCTCCTGTCCAGTCCGGACCGTAAAGAAACGCAGATGTGTCCGATCAAAGATACCCATCTCTTCGTATCGCCATACGCCACAGGCGATTCGGACACGAGCTCCCAGCGACACAATGTTCGGTAGCGACACGATCATCGTTCCATCCGGAGCAAGCAGGGACCGGTACCGCTCGAGCACTTCGAGGGGCTCCACCATGTGCTCCAGCACGTCCCCGAAGATGATATGGTTGAATTTCCATGTGCCATCCATGACAGGATGCGCTCCCAACGCGCTGTCACAGACAACTGTGAACCCAAGGCCGGAAGCCCGATCAGCCGACTCCTGGTTGGGTTCAATCCCAACGCAGGAGCAGTTCTTGGTGCGTCGAAGGTGCTCCATCAAATAGCCGGATGCGCAACCAACATCCAGCACTGTCGTGCCAACCTCCACCAGTTCGCTGATGGCCTGGTGGGTTCCGTAGCCACGATCGTTGAACCGATAATTCGCGTTTGCCATTGAGACGTCCAAATTCAGTGGTCACTGCATAGCAGCAGCAACGTACGCCCTGTGAAGATCTGATAGCCGATGCTTCGCCAAACGAGCTGCCAAGGCGAGAAGTCGCCCGGTCATGAACTACTCGGTTGGTATACACACCAGTCTAAAGCGTATCGATCATTCTACTGACTCTCGTTGGTATGCCTGCATGGCGCCCAAGAGTGGCCAATCGTACATTGCCTTGTAACGGCCCAGCACCCGCTTGGCAACGGCGCCGCGTATTTTCAACTTCAATTGGAGTGCAGCGCGTCGAGGCAACACGAGGATACCGGCGCACAGGACCACGAGCCAGACTGAGTTCCTTGCCTCATTACTGTGCTGTCGCAACAATTGTAGGTGTTTGAGCATACGCCGATTACCACAATTTATCTTTTCGTTTACCATATTTGTCGCATAACTCTTTGTATACCGCCGTTCGAGTAGCTGAGCGATAGCCGGCGATATTACTGTTCGTTCACGTAACGCTTCGATGATTTCCATCACTTCTACATTGCCATGTTGCTGCCCTACCACGGAGCCGTGGTTCCTTCTCCTACCCCCCCCTTTCGCAGGTCGCTCCATTTTGTTCCTCTTCATTGCAGCGAAGCCGAGTTGGTTCTCGTGCATCCTGGCCGCGGTAAGGAAGGCTCCGATCGCCACCCCCGCATGGTTTGTAAGCATCGCCGCCGCCAACTTCACCTGAGGAAAGAGCATCTCCTCGCGTGGATAGTGGTCCAACAGGTCGGGCACACGTCGAAACGCGATGCCAGCAATATGGACACTCGAGAGAAGCAGATGCTCTAGCGCCGGCGGTCCCTTTTCGAACACAGTGGTCGCATCAGCTACTTCATACGCAAAGGTGACCTCGCCGTCCTCATCGATCTGGACGAGGTTGGCACAGGCATAGCCAACTGTCGGGTTTGAAGCGAAGGTCGCCGCGTAGATTGACAAGGCGTCTGTTCGAGCAAGCAGGTCGTCGTCACCCAGGATCACGGCGACCTCGCCTGAGCTTTGTTCCAGACACCACCTCAGATTTCCACAGAACCCGAGGGACTCTTTCTGGCGGTGGTAGACGATTCGGTGGTCGTCGTATTCGGTCACAAGCCGCTCGACGGCATCGCTCCTACTGTCGTCGGCAATCGACAGCTCTCGATCAGCGTGGTCCTGTGCCAGAAAGCTCTCGATCAGGAGTCGCATGGTCTCTGGACGTTCGAATGTCGGCACACAAACGCTCACCTTCATCGTCTAACCTCCACGGCCTCCGTATCGACGAAACGAAGTCGCTCTCCTCGCCGTGCGAGGTCCCACAGGAAGAGTCGTCGATCCACTCGGTTCCAGGCCACTTGTTCTCCTCTCCGCGTGACACCGGCGCGGCGTCGCCGGTCAAGTGTGGTTCGGAGGTGGGTCACATTCCATATCAGCCCACTCCACAGGCGGAGCACAGCCATAGGTCGCCTATAGACCAGCAACACTCCCGTGAAGGCGAGTGTCCGCAGAAACGACCATGCCAGAAGCTGCACCACCTGTCCGCCGGGCGCGCAGGCGATGACAACAGCCCAACCGTTTCGCTCGCGCAGGAGGATCCGGAACGAGGAGGTTTCGACCAACCCATTTCGCCGGTAACCACCGGCAGCTACTGCACCACCAGCGTGGGTACACATGGCGGTGCCGAGCACGGCGACTGGATTCTCCCGTCGCAACGCCTGCCAGCAGAATTCGACATCTTCTTGGAACAAGAAGTACCGTTCGTCGAATCCACCAACGGCGTCGAAACAATCTTTGGTGGTCGCCAAGCAACATCCATGGACGTACAGCGGCTCGCCTGGTACGTCCATCGCCCGCGGCAGGAGCATCCGGTCGACGACGCACCCATACTCGGGAAGATCGCTCGGTCCGGTTCGTACCACCGGTCCCACCACGCCACCGTGCTCGGCCAGATGCTCGGCCAATGCGGTCATGCAGCCCGGTTCGGGGACAACATCGGGGTTCAAGAACACGACGAACTTCTCCCTCGCATGTGTGAACCCCAGGTTGGCACCACCCCCGAATCCAAGGTTCACCGGTGACGCCACCACCTGCACGTCACTGCCAATGTCCACCACCACTGCCAGCGCGTCTGGATACGAGGCATTGTCCACCACAATGATGTCCGTCACAGCCGGATCATCTCGCAGTGCGTCAACACATGTTCTGAGGTGTTCGGGGTCGTTGTAGTGCACCACCACTGCGGACAGCTTTGGTGCGTTGTCCACGCTTGCACGACGCGCGTGTGCTCGCTCGCCCTCGTTCAAGACGGTGCCTCCATCTGTTCGGCGAGATCCTCCGGAGCTAGCAGCGTGGCGCTCGACCGCAGCCACTGGACTGCCCCCCGCGCGTGCTCCACTCACGCCGGCGATCCGCGCTTGGTCGACATCGACGGCTCCCACGTCTCCGTGTGCGCCATTGGCGCCCAACGCCGGGCCGTCATAGCTGCCGCTGCACGGTACAAGCAGTACAGCAGCGCGCCGGCAGGGTCGCGCATGGCTTCACCAGCGAACGCTCGCCACTCCGACCTGCTGCGAACCACCCGCCGGCCTTCGGCCATGGCGAAATAAGATCGACGCGTCTGCAAGCAAAAGTCGCGCACGGTTCCTGGTGGGATCTTGAGCACGGTTGCATCCGGCACGGTCACACCCCGGAAGCCCCGTGCACGCACTGCCCGGACAAGTTCCACATCGTCGGCCACGCTGCCCTGACCCGCCGGAAACCGCCACCACGCGTAGAACCGTCGATGCGCTGCCCACAAGGCGCCTTCCGCGCGCAATGACGTATCCCCCGACTCGAGAACCAACCTCCGTACCGCCCGCAATTGAAAGGCTCACGCCCGGTAGCGGAGTCTGCCGACAGACACGTCGGGAGCAGCGACGCCAACGGCCACGTCCGCCGACTGCTGGACACAGATCGGAGCGATCAGATGTGCCAGGCTGGCTGGCGGCACGATGACATCAGCATTCGCTTCAACCACGATATCGGTGTCACACCACGCCAAAGCCACGTTGAGCGCCTGTTTCACCGAGCGCCGCTCGTCGCTGTGATCGACGGTCAGCTGGCAGCCAACCGTCGCAGCCCACTCTACGGCAGCCTCGACGGTTGCCCCATCCGGCGAACTGTCACTCAGAAACACCGGTGCGTCGGGAACACCCAACAGGGCCAGCCCTTCGTGAAGGGATGCCAAGGTCGGAACGATGCTCCTGCCCTCGCCATAGCTAGGTACAACCACGGAAATCCCGGTTTTCCCCTCGCGTATCGTGGCGCGGACACGGTCGATGATGTCGTGCTCGTTTGCCATGGCCTCCTTCATATCCCCTTCATATCCACTGCGCAGGCCAGAATTGGCCCTCTCAGCTCATTGCGAATCCCGCGCTTGCCCAGCACCCCCGCTGCGTCGCGTGCCCACTGCCACACGTCCTGCCAGCAGCATCGTCATGACAACGGCGACGAGCGTCGCGATGAAGCCGTCTACGATCATCGAAGCCGCCTCGTCATGGGGGATGAGCGATCGATCTCCGCTACTGAGCCATCCATTTGCCATCCCGTTGACTGCTACGTGCTCCGCGGCACCGTTCACCACCCAGGCGGGGCTGTACGTTGAGCTGGCTGTGGTCAGTACCGGCGGGCGGTGATCTCCACGGGTGGGGCTGGCAACGATCACGGCTACCGGGACAGCCGGCAGCCGGTGGACGCTGATGGCTGCGAACGCATCAACGGTCTTGGTCCGTCCTGGGCCAGCAGCCGCATAGAGGAACAGCGAAAGCCCACGAGTGCCATCCGGTGGGGTGATGATCTGTTGGTACGTCTGCCACCGATGAGACGGACTGAGCGCTGGCAGCTCTGCGCAGCGGTTGGGGCCCTCTTCCCAGACACAGATGGTCGGTGCGTTTCCAGTGATGCGGCGTGCGGTAAGGGTGAGGAGAACCGGGCCGCCGTGCCATTGCAGGTCCTTTGCGACACATGCAATGTCGACATCCGCCGAGAGAATGAGTGCCTTTCCGAACTCGCCTCGCGGTGCCGAACCGAGTCGAGCGGCCAACTGCGGATGTGTCCCGGGAACCGCATCGCAGTTGCCCACGGCCCCCCACCCGCCGGATGTGAACGAACCGTCCGCTATCTCATTCACACCTGCCGGCATCGAAAGAGAGGCTGTGACATGCGTCGGCGCCGACTGAACGCTGATGTGCAGCATCCCGGCGGTCGTTGTAGTCCCGACCGGCAGGTTGGTCGCCATAGGAGCCTGATGTTGGGCACCGACTTCGTACAACGCGTAGGAGCGGCCCGGCGGTAACTGCAGGACGGTGCGCAGGTCCCCGCCTTGGAGCTTCCACATCGCAATGGAAGGTACCTGCACGAGCGCGGGCACCGCTGGGATCGGACGATGGGTGATGATCGCCGTGCCTTCCGGCAACGCGGACAGATCCAAGAGGTTGGGGGTGCGTGAAAGCGTGGTGGCGTATGGCACATCGCTACGCACGTCGCCCATCATGGCGGTGCTGGCGCGCAACCGATACAGGGACAGCGGCCCAAATCGGCGCACCAGCTCCATCGCCGGATCAGAGCCCAGGGCAATGTCGAGAGCCTGCGGCGAGTCCACGGACGCGACGGAGCCGTACGGAGAAATATCACCGCGTACAAGCACGTCGGGGGTACCCAAGGCCCGCAAGATGCGGTTGGTGTCGAGGCTATCGCCGGCAAGCAAGGTAGATGCCACCTGGTCGACACCAGCGATGAGCGCGGGTCCGGCCGCGCCGTATCCCTGGCCGACCGGGTCGACGACGTTCCGCTCGATCATGTCGGTGATGAACGAGTCGTTGCCATAGTATCCCCACGTGTAGCGCACCTGGTAGAAGGGATCGGGGGGGAGGACCAGCAGATTGCCAGGCGCGCTTTTTGGGCCGTTCAGATAGTTCGCCAGGTCGGTCCAGTACCTCGGCACCCGCACGTGGGTCGACGGCAGGGCATCGGGTCGCGGTCCGGGAGCGACGGCACCGAAGGCAAGGGGATAGCCAGGTGCCAGCGCAGCCACGGCGGCGATGACCATGCCAACCACGATCCTGATGGCAGCACGGCGACGATTCGACCAGCGGCGTAGCAACCCGAGCGCGCTATCGAGATGACCTATCCAGGTGTCGACGGTCACCCCTGCCATCACCGTGTAGCCGACACCGGCCAGCAGCAGGAACCGCCCCGGTTCTCGCAGCAGCCAGCCATAGGGAAGGCGGTAAAGGGGATCGAAGACCAGCGAACCCGGCAATCGGGTACCGGTTGAGAAGAAGATGACCAGCAGTGACGCACTGGCACCCGACGCCACCAGGGTCAGCTGGCGAAGCGACCTGCTCGACCGTTCGTAGCGAAACCCCAGAGCTGCAAAGCCAATGAGCGGCAGTGCATAGCGTAGGAGAGAGAGCGGGAACGCTGAATAGTGCGAGCTGTACGGCACGTAGTACTTGAATGGCCATGCCCACGACGTGTTCAACCAGAAGGCATTGGCCAATGTCGATCGGCTCTCGGTCCACGTCCAGCTCGAAAGGGCGCTGAGTTGCTGAGTGGCGTCGAAATGGACCTGCTCGATCGAAGGGACCAGCCAATAGAGCGAAGCTGCCGCGGCCAGGGGCACTGCCAACACGAGCAACCTCGCCGCACGCCGGAGAGCGGGTGCGCCCAGCCAGATCACCGACATCACCGCCGCGACCACCCCTGCTGCGGCGACAGCCAGGAGCAGGGGTGGGTTCTGGTACGCATAGCCGATCAGCGGTGCGGATGCGACGAGTGCAAGAGTGCCGCTGCGGGCTCGCCACCGACCCGAACAGACCGAGACGACGATGGCGGGCACGATCACCACCAACATGAGCGCTGCCAGGAGCACCGGATTGGTGCCCACATCGCTGAGCACGAACGGATTGAACAGGTACAGCAGTGAGCCAACCGTGGCAGCAACCCACGACGCACGAAGCAACCGCAATAGCCACAGGGCACCAAGCGCTGCCCCAGTAAAGAGCGTCGTGAACCACAGCCGCTGGGCCACCATGGACGACCCCCCAGCGCTGTGCACCAACCACAGCACTGCGGCCCATGGCAGCTGCGTCTCGAGGTTTCCAGGCCGACCAAGGTCAGACCCGGACCACACCCACGGCGAAAAGAGCTTCCCCAACCATGCCGTGCCGTTCGGCGGAGCCAGGTCACCTCCGGCAAGTGCAGTCCCCGGTGTGTACCAGGTCTGGACTGCACCCGCGGCGACAATTGCCGTGGTGCAGATCGAGCCTATCGAGGCCCATCGATCGTCGCCGCTCCGGGAGCGTCCCAGTTGCTCGGCTGTTGCCTGCTGCGTGGGCGGCATTGCGAGCGGTGCTCCGCGCGAGTGGCGACGCATCTGGCCAAGCTCCACCCAGGCCAGCACGGTGGCGATGGCCAGTCCGACGAACGCCACTGCTGCCAACAGTTGATCCCCACCGAGCGTGCCGAACGCGGCCAATCCCACCAGGGCGATGAGCCCCATGCCACCTATTCGCCGACGCCAGAACGCGATGCCGCCACCGTCGACGAGGCCACTTGTGGACGCGGCGTGTCTCTTCTGCAACGCGGGTCCCTCAGCGTGCATGCTGTCCCCGGGCAGGCACCTACGCACGACCGGAGTGCCCACGGCTCCGTGCTCGGGCTCGTGAAGAGATCAGTGCGGAACCCACAGCGACAGCCTCACCCGCCTTCAACGCGATCAACCCAACACCTCGCCGATTGAGCAGCCGATGCGGCTGGCGCAGCCACGGGCGCTGGGTCGCGTGGCGCAGGGCTTCCATGCCTCGCTTGGCCACGTACCGGCGCACGCCCTCGGCGTAGTACGCCTTCTTCCGGCAGGCGTCCAGATAGCCGATGGTGCCCTCGTCATGCAAAATCACCGCCGTGGTTCGTGCCACTGGTCCCAGTTGGCGGGCTGCGATGCTCAGGTCCCAGTCTTCTGGCCCGGTGAGGTCCTCATCGAAGCCGCCCGCTTGGTCGAAGACATCCCAGCGGAAGAACCGGGCTGCTTCGACGGCATCGGATCCGTCGTAGAACGAGCGCTCGAAGGCGCGGACCTCGACCCAAAAGCCGGTGCCCACCGTGCGCTCTGGCACGATGACCGAGCCTGCGCCCGCGCCGATGGCGTCGACGGCCTCGGCCACCACGGTCGGCTCGAGGACCATGTCGGCGTCGATGAACCCCACGATGTCCGCCGGATGCGAGCGCGCACCGTGGTTGCGCTGGGCCGACCGCTCGGGACCGGCGTGCAGCACCACGTCGGCCAACTCGGTGGCGATCTCGACCGTGGCGTCGGAGGACGCGTTGTCCACCACGACGCTCCGACAGGGGTAGGTCTGTGCCCGGATCGACGACAGGCAGGCCGCCACCGTCCGAGCCGCGTTCTTCGTCGGGACCACGACCGTGACAGACGGTCGTCCATCCGATGGTGCGATCGGGTCCCCCGTCGGGTCCTGTGGCAGCGTCATGTCGTCCGGCATCTGAGCGGGCATCCTGTCATGGGCAGTGAAGCCGGAGGCGATGGCTCACGCAAGTGAGTGCAACGAGGTACGGACGTGGACCTTCTGGAGCCTGCCCGCACGCCGGCGCCTGTCCCCTCGGTGCAGTCGCACGATCCGCCTGCCATGCATCGGCCCGACGACGTCCAACCGGCATCTCGCTCACCTCAGGGTCGCCAATCCCGACCGATCTGGTAAGGTTTCATCTCGGCGCCCCCGGAGCCGGGCGCCAGCGAGGTGCTCAAGATGTCCAGCCGGATCCGTTCCCTGTTCAGCTTCCCCAATCCCGTCAACGAGGTGGCCGCCCGGACGGTCGCAGCCGGGGTGGTGGCAATGGCGCTGGCCACGTTGGCCTGGGGCCGGCCGTGGCTGCTCATCCCCCTGGCGGCGGGCTTCTGGGCCCGGGTGCTCACGGGCCCCACCCTGAGCCCGCTGGGCACGCTGGCCAGCCGGGTCATCGCCCCCCGCATCGCCGCGCCCCGGCTCGTGCCCGGACCCCCCAAGCGCTTCGCCCAGGGGATCGGCACCGTCTTCTCAACCACGGCGGTGGTGCTGTGGTTCGGCTTCGGGCTGTCCACGGCGGCCCTGGTGGTGGTGGGCCTGCTGGCGGCCGCCGCCTTCCTCGAGTCCGCCCTCGGCTACTGCCTGGGCTGCGCCATGTTCGCCCGGCTCATGCGGGCCGGGCTCATCCCCGACTCGGTGTGCGCCGAGTGCGCCGACCTCACCCGCCGCTACCCCGAGCTCGAGCGGGAGGCCCTCGGCGCCTGAGCCGGCCCTACGGCACGGCCGGCTTGGTCAGCGCAGGCGGGGCGCCAACTCGCCCACCAGGACGGCCAGCTCCTTGGCGCAGGCCACATAGGCCTCGTCGTCGCGCCCTGCGGGGTCCTCGACGTCCCCCTGGCGGTCGGGATCGACCGCCTCGAGCCCCAGGGCGGCCACCCGCTCGGCCAGCGGGGCTGTGCCGGCGGGCAGGTGGTCGACCAGCCACCGGATGGTGGCGGTGCGGGCCGCGGCGGCGGGATGGCGTCGGCGCACGTAGCGCACGTGCTCCCCCGCCATGGCCACCACCAGCACCGCCGCCCGGACATCGGCCTCGGCCAGCTGGTGGCTGCGGTGGTCCGGGGCGGAAACGCCCACCGCCGCCAGCGCTGCTCGGGTGCGGATGCTCATGGGCTGGTGCTCGATGACGTGGGTCCCCGCCGTGACCACCTCGACCGGCACGCCCTCGGCCCGTAGCAGCGCCCCGGCCATGACCGAGCGGGCGGCGTTGCCGGTGCACAGCGTCACCACCAGGGGACGGGCCATCCCCGCACGTTACCGGCCCGGCGACCGCCGACCGGGTGCGTGCCGTCTCGCGCTCGCGCTGCGGTGCCGATGCCTGCGGCCTCCTGCGGCCCGCGCCACGACGCCCAGTCGAGACGGGGAGCCCCGCTCAGCCGGCATCCCCGGCCAGGACCCCGTCCACCAGCTGCGCCCAGTGGGGGTCGTCCTCGGGGTCGTAGCCGGGGTCGAGGTGGCGGTGGACGAAGAACCGGGCCACGGCCACCTTCTCCTCGGCGCCCGCAGCGCTCCCTCCGGCGGCCTCCGCCAGCAGGCACGCCGCCTGGACCACCCGCAGCAACCGGTCGAGCTGCCCGCGGAAGTGCGCCGCCGCGTACGGGGGGTCGGCCAGCGACCGCTGCAGCCTGGGCTCGAGCGCGTCCAGGGCGATTCCCACGGTCTTGCCCGCCTCGCCTGCCGCCTCGCCTGCCGCCGCCAGCTCGGATCGCACCCAGGCCAGCACCGGGTCCAGCAGCCCGAGGCGCACGCAGTCCCGGTGCACCTGGGCGCACAGCACGTTGTGGCTGCCCTCCCAGCTCTCGAACACGATGGCGTCGCGATAGAGGCGGGGCAGGCACGAGAAGTCCTCGATGGTGCCGTTGCCCCCCAGCACCTCGATGCCCCGGTGCACCACGTCGCTGGCGGCGATCGAGGTGACGTACTTGTTGGCGTTCACCACGAACCGGTGCACGGCCGCGTCGTCCTCGCCCGCCTCGCCCCGGTCCAAGCGGTCCAACACGGCGGTGAGGGCCATCGTGGAGGCCAGCGCCGCCTGCTCCTCGACCTTCATGACCGCCAGCTGCTGGCGCACCAGGGGGTAGATGCCGATGGCGGAGCCGAACGCCCGCCGGTGGCGGGCGAAGCTCGACGCCTCGAGGTACGCCCGGCGCATGATGCCGGCGGAGCCCACGGCATTGAGCCAGCGCGAGGTGTTGAGCAGCTCGCCCACGGCCACGTGGAAGCCCTCGGCGACGGGACCGATGGGCCAGCCGAGGGCCCCCTCGAAGTCGATCTCGGCCGAGGCCAGCGCCCGGGTGCCGAGCTTGTCCTTCAGCCGCCGGACGCGGAACCCGTTGGGGGTGGTGCCGTCCAGGGTCCGGGGCACGAGGAAGCAGCCCAGTCCCCGGGTGCCCGGTGGCCCGCCGCGCACCCGGGCCGTCAGGGCGAACAGCTCGGCGTCGGCCACCGAGCAGAACCACTTCTCCCCGTGCAGGCGCCAGGCACCGGGCTCGGTCCCGTCCGGCACGGCCTCGGTGGCGTTGGCGCCCACGTCGGAGCCGCCCTGGACCTCGGTCAGGAACTGCGATGCCCGCGCCGCCCGGTCGTAGTCGGTGCTGCGCAGCACCGGCAGGTACCGCTCGCCCAATGCGGCGTCGGCACGGTGCTCGAGGGCACGGGCCAGGCCGATGGTGCAGGTGACCGGGCAGGCGTGGCCCCCCTCCCCCGCGTGCGACAGCAGGTAGAAGAGGGCCGCCACCTCGGCCACGCCCTCGCCGTCGCGCTCGGCCGTGAGCAGGCCCGAACTCCACACCGCCCGGCCCGCCACGTCGTGGGCCGGGTGGAACTCCACCGCGTCGCGCCGCACGCCGATGCCGTCGGTGGGGACCAGCGCCGGCAAGCTGCGGTGGCGTTCCTGGGTCTCGGCCGCCGGGTCGACCACCGCGGCCACCGCCTGTCCGAAGGCGTGCAGGCGGGGCGCCATGGCCTGGGCGCGCTGTGCCCCGACGCGCAGGGCCAGCACCCGGGCGAGGTTGGGCGTGGCGGCGTAGTAGTCGTCGGGCCGGGCCCCTCGCCACGCCGCCAGGTCGCGGCGACCATCCTCGATGGCTCCCATGGACGCCTCCTCCGTCAGCCGTGCCTCACCGCTCACCGCGCCATTCTGGCCGGTACGCCGGGGCCGTCGGCCCGGCCGTCGGCCCCGGCGGTCACCCGCTGCGCCAGGTCCGCCAGGAAGGCCCGCACGGTGTGCTCCGCCAGGCTGTGCAGCGCCAGGCGGTCCAGGTGCTCGCCCACCTTGCCCAGGGGCGGGTCGTAGCGGCCGTACAGGGTGAGCTGGGTGAACGACGGGCCCACGGGGGTGATCTCGAGGGTGGCGTCGAGGCGGGGGAACAGCGCCGGGGTGCCCACCGCCTCCCACAGCAGCGGCACGGTGAGCACCGCCCCCTTGCGCACCGGGGCGCCGGTGCGCACCCGCACGAGCTTCGAGACCGGCACGCCGGAACCGAACGGCCGCACCCGCAGGCGCAGCTCGTCGGCCCCCTCGACGGCACGGGCTGCGCTCTGGGCGAAGAGGCCGTCGCCGTCGAGCAGGACCCGCTGCACGGTGTCGGCCGGCAGCTCGACGGCGATGAAGTCGTGCAGCATCACAGGACCACGGTGGCAGCCGCCGGGCGCGCGCCCTAGGGCCGAACGTCACCTGGCGGCTCCCGATGGTCACCGGCGGTGACGTTCCGTCACCTGCCGGCACCTGCCGGCGCGTGGGGTGCCCCGCCCGCCGCCGGCTACCGGTTGTCGACCAGCAGCAGCTCGCGCAGGCTCATCTCGTCGAAGGTGATGCCGCGGGCCTCGCCCATGGCCCGGAGCTCCGCCATGCGCTCCATCGCCGCCTCCATGGCGGCGCGGCTCTCCCACACGCTGCCCACGATCTCGCGCCCGGCGCTGCGGTCGAGCAGCTGCCGCAGGGCGCAGAAGCCGGGCAGGGCCTCGATCTGCGGCGCCACCGTGCTCTGGAAGAACTCGGTGTTGTCGTCGACGGCGGCCGGGTCCATGTGCAGCCGGACCACGGCCAACGCGCACCCGGCCACCGGCGGGCGGGCCAGCAGCTGGGTGGCCTGCTCGAAGTGCTCGACCGTCAGCTCCCCGCCGGCGATCTGCTGGCCCTCACGGCGGGCCTTGCCCAGCGCGGAGTCGCTGGCGGAGCGGTCTGCCGCCGTCTCCCACAGCGACAGCACGCCCATGACCGAGCCGGCCCGGTCGGCGCTCACCGTCAGGCCCCGGTAGCCGTGCTGGGCGTGGAGGACGGGCACCACCTCCTGGCGGATGTAGGAGACACCGGCGTCGATGTCGTGGGTTCCTGTGAACGTGAGTACGCGTGCGTACATCGTGACCTCCGGTGTCGTCGTCATCCTGCCTGTGCCTGGCTGCAACCCTCCTGTGCTCGCCCGACGACCGGACCGTACACCCGGGGAGGCCGGGTGGAAAGGGCGACGCTGGCGACGGCCCCGGTGGACGCGCCCGAGAGCGCCACCGGCGGCTGCCTGCGCCTGCGGGGTGGTGCCCCTCAGGGGATGTGGATGCCGGAGATGGCCCGGGCGATGATGAGCCGCTGGATCTCCGAGGTGCCCTCGAAGATGGTGTAGATCTTCGAGTCCCGGTGCCAGCGCTCCACGGGGTGCTCCCGGATGTAGCCGTAGCCGCCCATGATCTGGATGGCCTGCTCGGTCACCCACACCGCCGTCTCCCCCGCGTACAGCTTGGACATCGAGCCCTCGCCCGCCTCGAAGCGCTGGCCCGAGCGCCCCATCCACGCGGCGCGCCACACCAGCAGGCGACTGGCGTCGATACGGGTCTTCATGTCGGCCAGCTTGAAGGCGATGCCCTGGTTCTCGATGATGCGCCGGCCGAAGGCCTTGCGCTCCTTGGCGTAGTCGAGGGCGTACTCGTAGGCGGCGCGGGCGATGCCCAGCGCCTGGGCGCCCACCGACGGCCGCGACGCCTCGAAGGTCGCCATGGCCGCCTGCGAGCTCGACCGCTTGCCCTCCCGCGCCCGGGCGAGGCGCTCGTCGAGCTTCTCCTTGCCCCCGAGCAGGCACCGGCCGGGGACCCGGACGTCGTCGAGGACGACCTCGGCGGTGTGCGAGGCCCGGATCCCCATCTTCTTGAACTTCTGGCCCTGGGAGAGCCCCGGCGTGCCCGGGGGCACCACGAAGCTGGCCTGGCCCCGGGCCCCGAGCTCGGGGTCGACCGACGCCACCACCACGTGCACGTCCGCGATGCCGCCGTTGGTGATCCAGGTCTTGGTGCCGTTGAGCACCCACTCGTCCTTGGCTTCGTCGTAGACGGCCCGCGTTCGCAGGGAGCTCACGTCGGAGCCGGCGTCGGGCTCGGACACGGCGAAGGCGGCCAGCTGGATCTTGTCGGGGGTGCCGAAGCACTGCGGCCCCCACTCCATGAGCTGCTCGGGCGTGCCATTGGCAGCGATGCCCGCCAGGCCCAGCGTGCTGCCCAGGATGGCGAGCGCGATGCCGGCGTCGCCCCAGGCGAGCTCCTCGTTGGCGATGGGCAGCAGCAGGCCGGTGCCGTCGAAGAAGCACTGGGTGATGAAGTCGAAGGAGTAGAGCCCAAGCTTGGCGGCCTCCTCGATGATGGGCCAGGGCGTCTCCTCGCGCTCGTCCCACTCGGAGGCCGCGGGCCGGATCACCTGCTCGGCGAAGTCGTGGACCCACTTCTGGATCTGGAGCTGGTCCTCGTTGAGCTCCAGCGAGAACTCGGCCATGTCCTCCCCTTTCGGTGGCCGGTCGGGTCGGCGGGCGCTCCGCCGAGCCGGCTGTGGGGGACCGGGTCGGCCGTGGCGCTCACCGGCACCGCCGCGCCCGAGGCGCACCGTGCCGGCGGCGCGGTCCCGCTGCCGGTCCCGTGGTTACCTTCCAGTATGTTACTCTACAGTAACCTCGGGACTGGTGCTTCGCTCGCCGGCGCCGTCGCCTCCTCCGGCCGCCTCGACCCCGGGCACGACCGCGCCTGCAACGGGCGCCCGGGTGCGACCCCCGGGCACCACCCCCCGCCGCACCAGCACGGAGCCAGCCAGCGCCACCCCCAGCACCATCGCCCCGCCGACGAAGGGCGCGCCCACGCCTGCCGCGCCGTAGGCGACGCCCCCGGCGGCCGGGCCCAGGACCCGGGCCAGGGCCGAGAGCCCCTGCTGGGTGCCCAGGGCCGCCCCCCGCTCCGCCCCGGCCACCCGACCGGCCACCAGGGCCGCCAGCGACGGCGTGCACAGGCCCTGGCCCACCGTCACGAGCACGAGCGGCACCACGAGACCCGGGCGCGAATGGACGCCCGCCACCAGCACCAGCCCGACGGCTTCGAGCACCAGGCCGGCCCGCACCGTGCCCATCGCGCCCAGCCGGGCCGACAACGGGCCCACCGCCACGGCCTGCACGGCGGCGGCCACCACGCCGACGAGGGCGAACACCACGCCCGTGCCCGCCAGCCCCAGCGCCAGGCGCTGGTGGCCGAGGAGGGGGAAGGTGGCCTCGAAGGCGCTGAAGGACCCCACGAGCACCACAGTGAGCACGGCCGGCCCCATCAGGCGCCGCCAGCGCCCCCGCCACGCTCCGGCGCCGCTCTCCCCTCCGTCGGCCGTGGCACCGAGATGGCCACCCGGCGCGGCCGGGCGGCGGGTCTCGGGCAGCCGGCGGACGGCGACGGCGGCGTTCACCGTGGCGATGCCGGCCGCCACCAGGAAGGGAAGGCGGGCGCCGCCCAGGGCGGCCAGGCCCCCCACCGCCGGCCCGACCACGAACCCCACGCCGTAGCCGGCACCGAGCAGGCCGAACGCCCGGGCCCGCTGGCCGGGGGCCGCCACGTCGGCCACCGCCGCCTGGGCCACGGCCACGCTCCCGCCCGACAGGCCGTCGACCACCCGCCCGGCGAACAGCAGCCACAGCGAGCCGGCCAGCCCCGTCAGCAGGCTGCCCGCGGCGGTGCCCACCAACGACACCACCAGCACCGGCCTGCGCCCCACCCGGTCCGACAGCCGGCCCAGCAGCGGGGCGCCGAGGAGCTGGGCGGCCGAGAACACCGCCAGCAACGCGCCCACCGCGGCCGGGCGCGCTCCCAGGTGCCGCGCGTACAGGGGCAGGAGGGGGACGACGATCCCGAAACCGAGCAGGTCCACGGCCACGGTGGTCCACAGCACCCCGAAGCCCGGCGGCAACCCGGCCGCGTGCCCGCGCCGGCCTGGCGCCGGGCGCGCACTCGATGCGGCGGCAGCGGCAAGGGGTGCGGTGGGAGGCCCGGCGCGCCGAGGCACCGAGGGGCGGGGCATGGCCCCAGGGAAGGCCCCGGCGCCGCCCACGTCAAGTCGGGGGCGTCACGCCGTGCGCGGTGCTCAGCTCGGGACGGGACGGACCTCGGCCGCCTGCAGGCCCTTGGGGCCCTGGACGATCTCGAACTCGACGGCCTGACCCTCCTGCAGGGTGCGGTACCCGTTCATCTGGATGGCGGAATGGTGGACGAAGACGTCCTCGCCGTCGGCCTGGGCGATGAAGCCGTAGCCCTTCTCGGCGTTGAACCACTTGACCCTTCCCGACGGCACGCTGCTCTCCTATCCCGTCCGGCACGTTGGTTGCGAGGCGCCCCGGCGGCAGCCGGAGCGTCCCCGGCGCGCGACCGTACCAGCGGCCAGCCGGCGGACGCTGCACCAGTACCCGCCCTGCCGGCAGCCCCCAGCCCGCGCGCACGCCGCCCGCCGGAGACCGTCAGCGCCGCAGCGTGGTGCCGCCGGGGGTGTCCTCCACGATCCACCCCTGGGCGGTGAGCTCGGCCCGGATGGCATCCGCCCGGGCCCAGTCGCGCGCGGCGCGCGCCGCGTCGCGCTCGGCCACCAGGGCGGCAGTGCGGGCGTCGAGCTCCCCCACGCCCGGGCGCAGCACGAGGCCCAGCGCGCCGCACAGCACGGCGGCGGTGACGGCCAGCCGGCGGCCGCCGTCGTCGTCGCCGGCGTCAGCAGCGGCGTTCGCCCGCCGCACCAGCTCGAAGATGCCCGCCAGCGCCCCCGGGGTGTCGAGGTCGTCGTCCATGCGCGCCACGAAGGCGGCCACGGCCTCGGGGTCGGCCCCGGCCGCCTCGGCGGCGGTGGCCGCAACGCGCGCCAGGCGCGGGTCGAGGTCGAAGCGCCGCGCCAGGGCGTCCAGGCGCGCCAGGGCGTCCTCGGCGTCGGCCACGGTGGCCGGGGTCACCTCGATGGGCGAGCGGTAGTGCGAGCGCAGCACGAGCAGCCGGTAGGCGCGGGGGTCGGCCCGGGCCAGCAGGTCGGTGAGCGAGGTGAAGTTCCCGAGGGACTTCGACATCTTCTCGCCCTCCACCATGACCCAGCCGTTGTGCACCCAGTGCCGGGCGAAGCGCCGCCCGGCCGCCACCGCCTGGGCGCGCTCGTTCTCGTGGTGGGGGAACGCCAGGTCCGCCCCGCCCCCGTGGATGTCGAAGTCCTCGCCCAGCAGGTCGAGGGACATCACCACGCACTCGGTGTGCCACCCCGGACGCCCCGGGCCCCACGGGGAGGGCCAGGTGGGCTCGCCTGGCTTGGCCTTCTTCCACAGGGCGAAGTCCAGGGGGGAGCGCTTGTGCTCGCCCGTCTCCACCCGGGCCCCGGCCCGCAGGGACTGGAGGCTCTGGCGGGCCAGCAGGCCATAGCCCTCGACGGCCTCGACCGACAGGTACACGCCGTCGTCGGTCTCATAGGCCACGCCCCGGTCCACGAGCTCGGCGATGAGCGCCACCATCTGCGCCACGTAGGCCGTGGCGTGGGGCACGGCGGTGGGCCGGGCCACCCCCAGGGCGTCGACCGCCTCCCACCACACCCGCTCGTACTCGGCCGCCACCTCCGCCTCGGTGCGCCCCTCGCGCCGGGCCCGCTCGATGATCTTGTCGTCGACGTCGGTGACGTTGGACACGTAGCGCACCTCGTAGCCGCGGAACTCGAGGTAGCGGCGCAGCACGTCGAACACCAACGCGAAGCGGCCGTGGCCCAGGTGCGGCACGTCGTAGACGGTGGGGCCGCACACATACATCGACACCCGGCCCGGGTCCCGCAGTTCGAGCGGGCATATCCGGCCGGTGGCCGTGTCGTACAGGCGCAGGTCGGTCACGGCGGCCGCGGGCACTCGGATACGGTAATCCGACCATGGACGACGCCGGGGCGCCACGCAACCCGCGACCTGCACCCGAGCCGCCCCGGCGCGCCCGGGTGCCCGAACGCCCCAGCCTCGAGGGCCTCGAGGCCAAGTGGGCGGCGCGCTGGGAGGAGGCCGGCACCTACCGCTTCGACCGCTTCGCGCCCCGGGAGGCGGTGTTCGCCATCGACACCCCACCGCCCACGGTGTCGGGGTCCCTGCACGTGGGCCACGTCTTCTCCTACACCCACACCGACTGCGTGGCCCGCTACCGGCGCATGCGCGGCGACGAGGTCTTCTACCCCATGGGCTGGGACGACAACGGGCTGCCCACCGAGCGCCGGGTGCAGAACTACTTCGGCGTGCGCTGCGACCCGAGCCTGCACCGCGACCCGAACTTCGAGCCGCCGGCCGAGCCGCCCTCGCCCCCCGTGGCGGTGTCACGCCCGGACTTCGTGGCCCTGTGCCACCGCCTGACGGCCGAGGACGAGAAGGCCTTCGAGCAGCTGTGGCGGACCCTGGGCCTGTCGGTGGACTGGAACCACACCTACGCCACCATCGGCCCCGACGCCCAGCGCATCTCCCAGCGCGCCTTCCTGCGCCTGCTGGCCGCGGGCCACGTCTACTCGGCCGAGGCGCCCACCTTGTGGGACGTCGACTTCCAGACGGCGGTGTCCCAGGCCGAGATGGAAGACCGCGAGTTGCCCGGCGCCTACCACCGCCTCCGCTTCGACCGCCCCGACGGCGGCGGGGTGGAGATCGAGACCACCCGCCCCGAGCTGCTGCCCGCCTGCGTGGCGCTCGTGGCCCATCCCGACGACGCCCGCTACCGCGCCCTGTTCGGGACCGAGGTGCGCACGCCGCTGTTCGGGGTGCGGGTGCCGGTGCTCGCCCACCCCCTGGCCGAGCCCGACAAGGGGTCGGGTATCGCCATGATCTGCACCTTCGGCGACACCACCGACGTCACCTGGTGGCGCGAGCTGGGCCTGCCCACCCGCACGGTGGTGGGCCGCGACGGGCGCCTGCAGCCGGTGCCCTGGGGCGAGGCGGGCTGGGAGTCCGAGGACCCTGCTGCGGCCGCCAGCGCCTATGGCGAACTGGCGGGCCGCACCGTGGCCCAGGCGCGCCGGCAGGTGGTGGAGCTGCTGCGCGCCGCGGGTGCGCTGGTGGGCGAGCCCACCCCCATCACCCACCCGGTCAAGTTCTACGAGCGCGGCGAGCGACCCCTCGAGATCGTGACGTCGCGCCAGTGGTACGTGCGGGTGCTGCCGCTGCGGGCGCGCCTGCTCGAGCTGGGGCGGCAACTGCGCTGGCACCCGCCGCACATGATCCACCGCTACGAGGCGTGGGTCCAGGGCCTCAACGGCGACTGGAACATCTCCCGCCAGCGCTACTTCGGCGTGCCCTTCCCCCTGTGGTACCCGGTGGACGCAGACGGCGAGGTGGACTACGCCTCGCCCATCGTCCCCGACGAGTCGCGCCTGCCGGTGGATCCCTCCGACGACGTCCCCGACGGCTACCGCGAGGACCAGCGGGGCAAGCCCGGCGGGTTCGTGGGCGATCCCGACGTCATGGACACCTGGGCCACCTCGTCGCTCACGCCCCAGATCGCCGGGAGGTGGGAGGACGACCCGGACCTCTTCGCCCGGGTGTTCCCCATGCACCTGCGACCCCAGGCGCACGAGATCATCCGCACGTGGCTGTTCACCACCATCGTGCGCTCCGAGCTCGAACACGGCACCCTGCCGTGGTCGGACGCCGCCATCTCGGGCTGGGTGCTCGACCCCGACCGCAAGAAGATGTCGAAGTCGAAGGGCAACGTGGTGACGCCCATGGGCCTGCTCGAGACCCACGGTGCCGACGCCGTGCGCTACTGGGCGGCCTCGGGACGCCCCGGCGTGGACACCGCCTTCGACGAGGGCCAGATGAAAGTAGGGCGTCGCCTGGCCATCAAGGTGCTCAACGCCTCGCGTTTTGCCCTGAGCCGCCTGGGCGAGCAGCCGCCCCCGGGACCCGAGGCGGTGACCGCTCCGCTGGATGTGGCCATGCTGGCCGGGCTGGGCCGCACGGTGGCCGAGGCCACCGAGGCCTTCGAGGCCTTCGACTACGCCCGGGCCCTCGAGCGGACCGAGGCGTTCTTCTGGTCGTTTTGCGACGACTACGTGGAGCTGGTCAAAGGCCGCGCCTACGAGGACGGCTCCCAGCCGGGCCCGGCCTCGGCCCGGGCCGCGCTGGCACTGGCGCTGTCGGTGCAGCTGCGGCTGTTCGCGCCGTTCTTGCCCTTTGTCACCGAGGAGGTGTGGTCGTGGTGGCACGAGGGCTCGGTGCACCGTGCGCCGTGGCCCAGCCTGGCCGAGCTGCCCGCCGCCGCCGGGGGCGGCACGGGCACGGCGGTGCTGGAGGTCGTGGCCGGGGTGCTGGGGGCCGTGCGCCGGGCCAAGACCGACGCCAAGCGCTCCATGCGCGCGCCCGTCGCCCGCCTGGTGGTGGTGGACTCCCCCCAGCGCCTGGCCCTGCTGGCCGAGGGCGAGGGCGACCTGCGCGAAGCGGGCGGGGTGCTGGAGCTGGTCACCCGGCCGGGGGAGCCCGCCATCGAGGTGGAGCTGGCCGCCGACATCTGACCTCACCCGACGAGCACCCCGCAGGCCCCTGGTGCCAGCCACGGGGCCATGGGGAGGATGTCAGCGTTCGCGCGAGCACGCTCGGCCCCGATGTGCTAGTGACTGGTGCGGCCGCCGGGTGCAACCGGAGGCCGTGAGCAGATCGCTCGGCCCTGAGGGTGTGAGCCCTCCCGGCGAACACGCAAGGGCGGGATTCCTTCCGCGCACGCCCGAGGCAGGGAGCCCTCTCGGCGGAAAGGAGCACCCATGCACGTCGGACGACGGATCGCAGCGATGGCAGCCGCCACTGCCGTCACCGGTGGACTCGTGGGCGCTGGCGCCACGGCGGCATTCGCCGACTACGGACCCAGCGCCGTGCACCAGGTGGAGATCTCGGCCAACCTGCCGCCCAACGTGTTCGGTCCGGGCACCGGTGGCGGCATCTGGCTGTGGATCGAGCTCGACAGCACCAGCACCGGCACCTACCAGGGGGCCGACTGCCTCCACCACGCACCGGCGATCAACCCCTCGAGCCCCACCAGCGCAGTCCACGACAGCGGGGACGTCGCCTGGTCGTCCAACGGGTCGACCATCACCATCACCGGGGTCGTCATCGGCGGCACGGTGCCAGTGACCATCGTGGTGCCCGAGTCGGGCCACGAGACCACCTCGGTCGGCGTGGTGTTCCCCGGCCTGGTCCCGCCCGGCGTGGGCACTGCCCAGGTCGAAGTGGCGCCGTAGGGGGCACCTGGCCCACCCGCCGTGGGCGGCGGCAGTGGCTGGCGGCGCGTGGCATGCGGCGGGCGCACCCGCCCGATGCCACGCGGCCAGCGCCATTCCGAGGGACTGACGGTCGCCGCCGATCCGTCGGGACGCGCATCGGTCGGGACGTGAGCCTGGCAGAACGCGAGCCTGGCGGGACGCGAGCCTGGCAGAACGCGAGCCTGTCGGGACGCGAGCCACCCGACGATACGCGGGTCACGGCCGCGGCCCCGCCCACGCCTGGCCCTCGGGCCCCGGCGAAACGGTGCTCGACGGCCCGCCACCGCCGAATACGAGCACGGAGCGCGGCGAAATGCTCATGCTGGCCACGCAATGTGCCGATCTACCACCTGTCCCTCCCGCACCGTGACGCAGGGAGATGGCACTTTCGCCTCGCTTCGTAGTGGACTAGTGACACTACGTAGCATCTGGCGGAAGGAGGTGGTGCGTGGTCAGCGAGATGATGAACCCCAGCGCTCTCGTCGACGGTGCGCGCACGGGCGACGCCGCCAGCTGGACCGCGCTCTACCGCCTGGCATATCCCCAGCTCATCCGCTACGCGCACCACCGGCTCGGCGACCTCGACGAGGCGCGCGACGCGGTCAGCGAGACCATGGCCCGCGCCGTCGCCGCCATGGACCGGTTCACCGCCGACGACGCCGGGTTCGTGCCCTGGCTGTTCGGCATCTGCCGCAACGTCGTCGCCGACGCCCTCCGCCTCCGCTACCGCCAGCGCAGCCTGCGGGACGTCGAGGACCACGAGGACGACGGTCCCAGCCCCGACGAAGACCTCCTCGACCGTGAGGACCTGGCCCGGGTCCGGGCCGCGTTCGCTCGCCTCGACCCCGACGAACGCGAGGTCCTCGAGCTGCGCGTGGTCGCCGGGCTGACCTCCGACCAGGTGGCCGGGGTGCTGGGGAAGAAGCCCAGCGCTGTGCGCATGGCCCAGATGCGGGCCCTGAGCCGCCTGCGGGCCTTCGTGAACGAGGCGGCCAGTGGCTGAGCTCGACCTGCTGGGCACGCTGCGCCGGGCCCTGACCCCAGAGGTCCGGTTGCCCGACGAGCCCTCCGCCCGCGAGATCGCCACCCTGCACGCCGCGGTCATGGGCCGCTTCGGGGGTGCCGGGCTGCGCCTGGTGCCCGATGACGAGGGTGCAGCAGCGGTGGCAGCAGAATCGATCGCCGACATCGCCACCTTGAACCTGCTGGCGGACGCCCTGGCAGGTCCACCGGACCTGCCGGCAGCCCCGTCGTTCACCGAGCTCGCCCTCCTGCGGGCCGAGGTCCGCCGGGTGCACGCGCCGGCCGTGGGCGCCGACGCGCTGGACGATGGGGTCGAGCTCGACGAGGACGAGCGGCGCGCCCCGGTCATCGAGCTCCGACCCGCCACGCGGGCCCGGCGGCGCTCCGCACGCTGGGCGCGGCCGGTCGGCCGCGGCGGCGTGGGGCTCGCCGCTGCCGGGCTGGTCGCGATCGTGCTGGCCACCGGTGGCGGAGCGGCGGTGGCCACCGGGGCGGTGGCCCTGCCCGGCCCGGTGGCCCAGATGGCGTTCGACGTGGGGCTCCCGATCCACTCGCCCGCCTACGCGGCGGTCACCAGTGACCTCGCTGCGCTGCGCCGCGCCGAGCAGGCCAACTCGCCCGGTGCCACGGCCGCCGCCCTCGACCGGTTGCTGGCCGACAGCCAAGGCCTGGGGCAGGGCGAGCAGCTCGCCCTCCAGCAGCAGGAGATGGCGGCCATCGGCACCGCCAACCGCCTATTCACCGAGCACCCGATTCCCACGCCGGTACCGACGCCGGGACCGGCCGGCCCCGGACACGGTGCGAAGCCCGGCACAGGCGGCGGCTCGGGGACGACGCTGGCGGCGGGACCGGTGGCCGGCGGCACCGCCACGGGGTCGACCCTGGCGGGCGCCTCGGCGCCGTCGGGTGGCACGGGGGTGGTCCCCGGGACGCTCTCGGTGGCAAGCGGCGGCGGCACTGACCCGGGCACCGGCACCGGCGGCGGAAACGGTGCCGGCAACGGCACTGGCACGGCCAACGCCAACTCGGGCACGACCGGCGGCGGTGCTGCCACCGGCCCCGGCACCGGCAACGGGAATGGCACCGGCCCCGGCACCGGGGTCGGCAACGGTCTCGGTGGCGGCAACGGTCTCGGTGGCGGCAACGGTCTCGGTGGCGGCAACGGTCTCGGTGGCGGCAATGCGGCCACGGCCGGCAGCGGCGATGGCACCGGCCCCGGCAACGGGGTCGGCAACGGCGTGGCCGTCGGCCTCGGCGGCGGCAACGGCGTGGGCAACGGCGGTGGCCTGTGTATCGCCATCGGCCCCCCGTGGCCGGTCGTGACCTCGTGCCCTGCCGGTGGTGGGGCCCCGAGCGACCGGGGTACGCCCGCCGCCCGTGCAGGCGGTCGCTGAGCCCCACCGGATCCCGTCGACCTAACACCTGCTGCGCCTCATCACGCGAAGGCGCCGTGACCCTGCGCCGGCGGCAGAGCCGTGCCGGCGGGGATCCAGCGCCACCGCCTGCATCCGCGTCATGCCGCGGCACCTACGCGACACCTACAACGCCGCCACCGCCAGCCCGTGTGCCCGCCGGACGCGCCGAAGCCGGCACCCCGGGCGGGAGTGGGATGCCGGCTTCGGCGTCTGGGGCGCAGGGGGTCGTGCGCCGTCGATGATCCAGGGCGGGGGGTGTCCGCCCGGATCGGGGATGTCAGCTGGCCGCTCGCCGCACGGCCTGCACGTACCGCCACGAGGCGCGCGGGGCGGACTCGGGCAGCGGCGCCTCGATGATGACGGCGCGCCGGCGCCGGCGCGGCAGCCATGCCAGGTGCGTCCGACCCCGCACCAGGTGGACGGGGTTCCTCAGGCTCATGCGGCGACCTCCTGTCTGGTTCGGGAGCACGGTCCGTTCCGGGAGCGGTCGGCGCTACGCGCCTCCCGTCCTCGGCGGGTATTTCCCGGTCGGGTGGCGCTCTGTCACTATTCGTCACTCAACGCCTACGCAATGTGGTAACAGCCCAGGTGCCCGCCGTAGATGACGGGCGGCCCGGTCAGTGGCCAGCGCCTGCCAGATAGGCGGCGCCAGCAGCAGCCGCCACCTCTGCCGGTGTGCCCACCCGCTGGACCCGGCCGTTGACGACCAGGGCTGCCCGGGTGGCCACCGAGGCGGCCATCTGGACGAACTGCTCCACCAGCACGATGGTGATGCCCTCGCGCGCCAGCTGCGCGACCACCTCGTAGAGGTCGGCCACCACGATGGGCGCCAGCCCCATGGAAATCTCGTCGAGCAGCAGCAACCGGGGCCGTCCCGCGAGGGCGCGGGCGATGGCCAGCATCTGCTGCTCCCCTCCCGACAGCGACCCGGCCAGCTGGCGGCGGCGCTCGGCCAGCTTCGGGAACCGGGCATAGGCACGGGCCTCGACCTCGTCCCGCCGCACGCCCCCCCGGTAGGTCCACATGAGGAGGTTCTCCCGCACGGTCAGGTTGGGGAACACCCCCCGGCCCTCGGGAACGGTGCACACCCCGGCACGGGCCAGTGCCTCCGGTGAGCGCAGGTCGCCGACGGGAACCCCGGCGATGGACACCGTGCCAGCCGTCGGTCGCAGGCGCCCACCCACCACCTTCAAGATGGTCGACTTGCCGGCGCCGTTGGGCCCGAGCAGGGCGAAGACCTCCCCGGCCCCCACCGCCAGGTCCACGCCGTGGAGGACCTCGATGCGGCCGTAGGCGGCGCGCACGCCCGACAACGTCAACGCTGCCGGCATCCCGCCCGGCACGGCTGTCGGGACCGCCCATGACCCGGCAGGACCCGCCGGTTGCACAGCCGAGCCCGCCGGCGCGCCCACTGGCGCTGCAAGAGGGCCGGCCGCCGTCGCGGCGTCGCCGGCCGGTGGGACCGGCGGACCGATGGGCGAGCCGATGGGGCCGGTCACGGCCTGCGCTCCGAGCTCGCCGGTGCACCCGCCGGCGTCGGTGCACTCGGGGCAGCTCCCCGTGCCGTCGGCGGTGTGGGCGGCATGGGTGGCATGGGCGGCACCGGCGGCGGTGGGGGCGGTGGGGGCTGCAGCGCCGGGGCAACCGGAGGCAACGACCCAGCCGCAGGCGACGTGGGCGGCATGGGCGGCACGGGCGGGGGCGGGGGCGGCACGACCGTGGGCCGGCCAGGGGCGTGCGGCAACGGCTGCACCGACGGCACCGACCGCACCGATGGCACCGATGGCGGTGGGGGCGGTGGGGGCGGAATCCGCACGGCCGCTGGTCGCGCGGTCGACGGCGAGGCGGGCGGCCCGACACCCGTTGCGCCACCTCCCTCTCCCGCTGGGCCCGGCACCGCCGCCGTCGGCGGCGTGGCGGCCACGGCACCCGGCACCACTGTCGTCGAGGGCATGGCGGGCACGGCACCCGCCGCCGGCACCGACAGCGCGGGCGTGCCCAGGTAGGCCGCCTGCACCCGTGGATCGGCCCGGATCTGGGCCGGGGTGCCGGCCGCCAGCACCTGGCCCGAGTCCAGCACGTACACCAGGTGGCAGACGCGCATGAGCAGGTCCATGTCGTGCTCCACCAGCACGATGGCCATGCCCTCGCCCGCCAGCTCCAACAACAGCTGGCCGAGCGTCGCGCTCTCGGCGTCGTCGAGGCCTGATCCCGGCTCGTCGAGCAGCAGCACCGTAGGACCGATGGCCAGGGCCCGGGCCAGCTCCACCAGGCGGGCCTGGCCGGTTGGCAGCGCGTCGACCCGTTCGCCGGCCAGGCCGCTCAGGCCGACGCGATCGAGCAGCGAGTGCACCGACGCGTCGGTCAGCGCGGGCGCACCCGGTCCGCCGGGGCGGATGTCGAGGCCGCGCCGCAGCAGTCGGCGCACCGCCGCCCACCGCCACCACTGGACGCCCGACTCGGCGCTCACCCGCACGTTGTCGGCGACGCTGAGCGACCAGAACAGCTCGAGGCGCTGGAAGGTGCGGCCCAGCCCCAGACGGGCTCGCCGATGGGGGCCGAGCGCCGTCACGTCGCGTCCGGCGAGCACCACGCGGCCCCGCTCGGGACGCTGCAGCCCGCTCAGCACGTTGAACAGCGTGGTCTTGCCGGCGCCGTTGGGGCCGATGAGGCCGATGACGGTGCCGCGTGGCACCGTCATCGACACCGCCTGCAACGCCTGGACGCCGCCGAAGCGGACCCACACGTCGCGCACCTCGAGGGCGGGGACCTCAGGCGGCACCGGCACGGCCTCCCATCACGCTGGGCACGATCTCCACCGGCGGTTGGGCGACGCTGCGCCGGCGCAGGAGCTGCCCGATCCACCCCGCGCCGAGCACCCCGTTGGGGAGCCACCCGATGGCGATCACCCCGCCGCCCACCACCAGGCCCACCCACGTGCTGGCGTGCGACTGCAGCGCCGCGAACACCAGGCCCGCGACCAGCGCGCCCGACACCGTCCGCACCCCGAAGATCACGAGCAGCATGAGCAGCAGGAGGCTCGAGAGCATGGGGAAGTCCTGGGCGCTGACGGGCCCCTGCAGCCCGCCGTAGAGGGCACCGGCCAGTCCCGCCATGGCGGCGGAGATGCCGAACACCGCGAGGCGGGTTGCCTTCACGTCGAGCCCGACGGTGGCGCAGGCAGCGGGCGAGTCCGACAGTGCCACCAGGCGCCGGCCGAATGTTCCCCGACGCATGGCGAGCACGATCACCGACACCACGGCGAAGCCCACCGCCAGGAACACCGTCTCCGCCCGGCTGCCGGTGAGCGACAGCCCCGGTATCGCCAGGCGCTTCACGAACACCGAGCCCTGCTGGTTGAACCACTTGGGGTTGGAGAAGAAGACGTAGTACGCGACCTGGCCGAACGCCAGGGTGGCCAGTGCCAGGTACAAGCCCCGCACCCGCAGGGTGGGCAGGGCCACCAGCACCCCGATGGCAGCCGACACCCCGACAGCCGCCAGCAGGCCCCACCACGAACCCCCGCCCGCCACCTTGCCCATGGCGTAGGCGCCGATGCCGGCGAAGGCGAACTGCCCGAGCGACACCTGCCCCGCGTACCCCGTCAGCATGACCAGCGACAGCGCCAGGATGCCGAACACCAGGCCCTGGCTCAGCGTCGCCTGCCAGGTCGTCGACAGCACGGTGCCGGCCACCGCCGTGCCCACCACCACCGCGGCCGCGCCCAGCAGCGACTCGCCCGGCCCGGCCACCCGCGGGATGCGGGCGACCGCGACCCGCCCCACCGCCCGGAGGCGCTCCTGGGGCAGCAGGAGCAGGACGGCGAACAGCAGCAGCATCGGGACCGACAGCACCGGCGTGGGCAGCCACTCGGTGCTCACCCCCGACGGCAGGTAGCCGCTCAGGTACTCCTGGCCCAACCCGATGACGAGCGCGCCGGCGAACGTGAGCGGCAGGCTCCGCAGCCGGCCGAACACGGCGGCCGCGAACCCGTTGAGCACGAACAGGGTGAGCACGAGCTGGTCCAGGGTGACGATGGGGGCGATGAGGACCCCCGCCAGCGCGCTGAGCATCGAACCCGCCACCCAGCCCAGGCGTGCCACCCGCGCCGGTGACGCCCCGGCCATGGCGAGCAGCTCGGGATCATCGACCACCGCCCGCATGGCCACGCCCGGCCGGGTGAAGCGCAGCAGCAGCCACAAGGCGACGGCCACGACGGCCGCGATGCCCACCACGATGATCTTGTGGATCTCGACATAGACACCGGCCACCACGATGCGGCTCGAGGGGAAGAAGAACGGCACCGAACGCGCCGTGCCGGCTGCCCACACCTTGCCGGCCGCTCCCATGAGCACGACCATCAGCCCCAGGGTCACCATGAGCGCCCGCTCGGCGCTGGCCCCGAACAGGCGGCGCATGAGCACCCGCTCGATGACGACGCCGAGGATGGGTGCCTCCACCAGCAGCACCACCGCCAGCGCCACCAGCGGTGACAGGTCGTGCGCCTGGGTCAGGTCCCAGTAGGTGAACGCCGCCACCATGCCGATGGCCCCCGTGGCGAAGTTGAACACGCCCGAGGTGGCGTAGGTGACGACGAGGCCCGACGCCGCCACGGCGTACACGGCGCCATAGACGATCCCCAGGACCGTGAATTGGAGGAACTGGTGCATCTGCCCCCCTCGCCGGCGTGCTCAGCCTATGTCCGGTCCATGCCGCCGTGCGTTCGCCGCCCGCGCCCGTACACCGGTGCCGCGGTTCAGGTGCCGGAGTTGTAGAACGTGCCGTCGCAGCGGTAGCCCGACGGCGGGGTGTCCACCCGGGACCACTTCCCACCCGAGATTCGTGCCAGCAGATAGCACACCGGGGGCGCCTTGGCCGCCGGATCTCCCGACGCGATCAGCCCGTCGGCCGTGAAGGTGTGCACCTTGCGCAGCACCGCCATGAGGCTGGCCGAGGTCGGGTCCGGACCAGCCAGCTTGAGCGCCTGCACGAACAGCTCGGCGTTGGTCCAGCCGTACAGGGTGAACAGGTCCGCCTGGAAGCCGGGGTAGAGGCCGTGCACCCACTGCAGGAAGGTCCGCACGGCCGGCACCGCGGCCGCGTCCTCGCCCAGGTACAAGACGTTGTTCATCTCGAGGTAGTCGCCGTCGACCACGGCTGGCCCGCCCGCCTGCTGGGCGAAGTCCTCGGTGTACACCGACGCCCCGAACACCGTCACCTGGGGATGGAACCCCTGGGCGTAGGCCGCCTGCTCGAAGCGGGCCGCCACGTTGGCGTCCACGGTGAGCAGGAACACCATCTGCACCCCGGCGGCCTCCATCTTGAGCACGTCCTGGGTGAAGTCCGTCTCGAGCGGCCCGTACTGGCGCTGGTAGACCACCTTCCAGCCCTCGTGGACCATGGCGGCCTCCTCACCGGCCCACTCCGAGGGCGCGGGCTCGATGTTGGCGACCAGGGTGCCCACGTGCTGCACGGCGGTGGGGAACTTGTGGGCGAAGTAGGCGAGGGGGCCGGTCTCGAAGCCGCGCCCGAGCGGCGTGGCCGAGAAGACGTTGGGAAGCTCGTTGGTGCCGTAGTCCAACACGTTGGCGATGTCGGGCACCGAGGGGTTCTGGGCCAGGACCTCCCCACCGCACTTGTCCTGCAGCGAGAACGAGCCCACGATGGCCAGCACGCCCTGGTTGATCAGCGACTGGGTCTCGGCCTTGTTGTTGTTGCAATTGAGCTGGTCGTCCTCGGAGATCAGCCGGAACTTGCGGCCGTCGACCCCGCCCTGGGCGTTGACGTAGGCGAGGTAGGCGTCGGTGCCCACCAGCGCGCCCTTGAACAGCCCGGGCACCAGGCCGCCGATGGTGGCGATGTTGCCCACGGTGAAGCACGACGTGGCCGTGGGGCACGCCGTCTTCGTGGCGGACATCGCCGGCGTGGGCACCGCCCCACCGCCGGACGACGCGGTCGACGACGAGCTCGAACTGCTGCACGACGCCGCCAGGACGGACAGTGCCACGATCGCCAACGTCAGGCGTGCACGCGCCGTCGGCCTGAGCTGCACGGTTCTCCCCCTTGTCGCCCTCGTCGCCGGAACCAGAGCCCGTCCGGCGCTGTTCCCCTGCCCGTCCCCGCCTGGCACCCCCGGTGGGGACGTCCAGACGAGAACGCGTTCTCGTCAGGCTACGCCACCGCCACGCCGCCTGCCACGCTGCCTGCCACCTCCGATCCTCGCTCCTGGATCCTCGCCCCTGGATCCTCGCGCCAGCCCACGGTGCGGGGCGGTCGCCAGGCGGAGCGGTGGTCACGAGGGGCGCAGGACGCTGCTGCGCACGCTCTCGAGGAAGCGGACCACCGAGGCCACGGTGTGGGCGGCGCGAACCGAGGGCAGCACGTCGAACGCGTGCTGGGTGCCGGGCAGCTCGGCGTAGAGCACCGGGGCCTTCGAGTGCCGGCGCAGCTCCGCCACGAAGCGCCGGGCTTCGTCCACCGGGACCAGGGTGTCGTTGGTGCCGTGGATCACGAAGAACGGCGGGGCGTCGGCCGTGACCCGCTCGATGGGGGAGGCGGCCCGGAACGGTTCGGGGTCGTCTCGGTAGCGTCGTTTGAACACCCGCCGCTCCAGCAGGTCGAGCAGGCCGTCGCCATAGCGTGTGGACTGGGTGCCGCCGGTCATGTCGTAGACGCCGTAGAAGGGCACGCACGCGTCGACGTGGGTGTCGGCGTCCTCGAACCCGGGCTGGAAGGCAGGATCGCCGGGGGTGAGCGCCACCAGCGCCGCCAGGTGCCCGCCAGCCGATCCCCCGCTGATGGCGACGAAGCCGGGGTCGCCGCCGTACTCGGCGATGTGCGCCCGCACCCAGGCCACCGCCCGCTTGCAGTCGACGACGTGGTCCGGCCAGGTGGCCTTGGGGCTGAGGCGGTAGTTGATGGTCACCGCCACCCACCCGCGCCGAGCCAGCTCGAACAGCATGGGCAGGCCCTGCTCGCGCTTGTCGCCGATGACCCACGCCCCGCCGTGCACGTACACGAGCACCGGGGCCCCCGAGAGCACCGCCCCCCGGCGGCGGTAGATGTCGAGCCGGTGCCGGTGCAGGCCGTCCCCCGCGTAGTCGACGTTGCGGACGGCCTCCACGGCGCGCACCGGCCGGGGCAAGGGGTACAGCAGGCGAGGGAAGCGCCACATGGTCTGCCTCCCGGTGTGCGGCAGCAACGCCGCGTCGTCGGGCACCGGCAGGGGGACCGCCACGTCCTCGAAGGCGGCGGCCAACACGTCGCGGGCCCGATCGCCGCCGCGGGCCAGGGCCACCAGACCCCCCCACGACGCCGCCGTCACGCCCAGGCCCACCCAGCCGGGCCAGTGCCCGAAGGCGCCTGCCACCGCGAAGAGCACCGTGGCTCCTGCCTGCCACACGATGTGCAGCAGCGGAAGCTCTGCCGTGAACCACCCGGCGAAGAAGCTCCCGACGCTCAGCGGTTCGCGCCGCACCGGCCGGAAGGCGTTCACCACGAAGGCTGCGCCCACCAGGCTGGCGGCCAGGTAGCCCCACGACCATGCCATGGCACCCATGATCACCCACTGGCGACCACCGGCGCACGACTCCGCACTGCCCGCCTCCTCCACACGACGCTCGCCGGTTCGCACGGTGCGACGGCACACCATTGACCGGCTCACCGCGACCGACCATGCTGGCGCCGGTCCGACGCGGCAGCGGTGCTGCCCGTGGGCGGCGGTACGACGGGGAGCCGACGGAAGGCGGGCAGCACGATGGCGAGGACACCATGGAGCGGCTGAGCGGCCTCGACGCGTCCTTCCTCTATCTCGAGACCCCCAGCCTCCACATGCACGTGTCGATGGCGGCAATGTTCGACCCGTCCAGCGTGCCCGGCGGCTACTCCTTCGCCAAGCTGCGGGACCTGGTGGCCTCGCGGCTGGTGCTGGCCCCGGTGTTCCGCCGCCGGCTCATGGAGGTCCCCTTCCGCCTGGGGCACCCCTACTGGGTGGACGACCCCGACTTCGACATCGACTACCACATCCGCCGAGCCGCCGTCCCCGCGCCGGGTGGGATCGGGGAGCTGGCCGCCTTCGTGGGCGACGTGTGCAGCCGCCAGCTCGACCGCTCCAAGCCGCTGTGGGAGATGCACATCGTCGAGGGACTGGCCGACGGCCGCATCGCCATGGTCACCAAGATCCATCACGCCACCATCGACGGTGTCTCGGGCGCCGAGCTTCTGGCCCAGCTGTTCGACCTCGAGGCCGATCCGCCGCCGCGCCCGGCACCGACGCAGCCGCAGGACCACGGCGAGGCGCGGCTGCCGACCGACGCCCAGCTCGTGGCGCAGGCGCTGGCGGCGCGCCTGGCGCGCCCGGTGGAGATCGTGCGCCTCGCCTGGCGCACGGGCCGGGCCGTGCTCGACGTCCGGCGCGTGCGCCAGGCGTCGACCACCACTCCGGCGGCGCTGCCGCTCACCACGCCCCGCACCTCGCTCAACGCAGCCGTCACGCCGCACCGCAAGGTGGCCTTCGCCTCCATCGGGCTCGAGGACGTCAAGCGGCTCAAGCGCCACCTGGGCTGCACCGTCAACGACGTGGTCCTGGCCGTGTGTGCCGGCGCGCTGCGCCGGTACCTGGCGGGGCGCGGCGAGCTTCCCGACGAGCCCCTGGTGGCCACCGTGCCGGTCTCGGTCCGTCCCGGCACCGAGCACGTCCGGGGGTCGAACAAGGTGTCCGCCATGTGGGTGGGACTGCCGTGCGCGGTGGACGACCCGCTGGAGCGGGTCCGCCTCGTCCACGAGGGGACCAAGGGGGCCAAGGAGGAGCACCAGGCGCTGGGGGCCGACGTGCTGCTCAATTGGGCCGAGCACGCCACGCCCAACGTCTTCGCGGCCGCGGCGCGCGCCTACACGCGCCTGCGGCTCGCCGACCGGCACCGGCCCATCCACTCGCTGGTGATCTCCAACGTGCCGGGACCGGACTTCCCGCTGTACCTGGCCGGTGCCGAGTTGGTCGCCGGGTTCCCGCTCGGACCGGTGATGGACGGCGCCGGGCTCAACGTCACCGTCATGAGCTACCGGGGCGTGCTCAATTGGGGGCTGATGGCCTGCGCCGAGACGGTGGCGGGCGTCTGGGACATCGCGGCCGCCATCCCGGCTGCACTCGACGAGCTGCTGGCGGCAGCGGGACTCCCACCGGCCGCGCCCGCCGGCATTGCGCCCGCCGGCATTGCGCCCGCCGCGACCGGGCCGGGCCGTGCGCCGGTCGGCAGCCGACCCCGGCCCCGCCGCCCCCGCGCCACCCCGGCTCGCCCCATCCCGGTCGACGGCTCGAGCGTCGGCCGTTCGAGCGGCGGTTCATCGAGCGGCGGTCGTTCGAGCAATGGTCGTTCGAGCGGCGGTCGATCGAGGGGCGGTCGACCGGACGCCAACGCCAGGTCGGACGCCGGCCGCTGAGCGCCCCTGGCCTGCCGCCAGCTGGTCGGAAGGCGGTTCCTCAGCCGCCGGCGGCAACCGGCGGCCCCACGACCGAGGCCATGATGGGCAGCGCCCAGTGCAGGTCGGCCTGCCAGTACGGCCAGCCGTGGTACCCACCGAGGTAGAAGTCGTCGGTGGAGGCGACACCGGCTGCGTGCAATGCCCGCAGCAGCGACAGGTTCATCTGGAACACCGCGTTCTCGATCGCGTACCCACCGGGGTCGAAGGAACCGGTGGGGTCCAAGGCGTCGCCCTCCGGGCCGCCGGGCGTGCCCGTCCCGCACGCCAGCAGGATGGTGGTGCCTGCCAGCTGCGGTGCCAGGTAGGCCGGATCGTGCGCCTCCCAGATGGCGCGGTCCGCCGTCTGGTCGCCCCAGACCGCCGTGGTGGGCGTGCCGTAACTGGCGTTGAGCTCGTCGAACGCCACGCCCGAGATGGGCGCGCCGTACAGCGTGTCCACAGCGCCGGAGAAGCTGGCCGCCACCTTGAACATCCCTGGGTGGCGACCGGCGAGCGACAGGGCCCCGAACCCGCCCATCGACAGCCCGGCGATGGCGAGGTCGTCGGGCCGGGTCGAGAACGTGGCGTCCACGTAGCGGGTCAGCAGCACGGTGTCGAACGTCTCGTACTGCCACTCGCCGTCGAGCCAGTCGCTGTACCAACCGGCATGCGCGTCGGCACCACCGTCGGGCATCACGACGATGAACGGATCGACGGCCGGGTGCTCCACGAGGTAGGTGTCGAGATCGGTATTGGCCTCCCACGACCGGTAGGTGTCGCCGGCGCCGTGGAGCAGGTAGAGCACCGGGTAGCGCCAGGCGGGGTCGTACCCGGCGGGCAGGACCACGTCGATGCGGTTGTCCCACACGCGGGCGGCCACCACCGAGGTGCCCTCGGGCGCGGTGACCGTCACGCCGCTGCCGGCCGAGCCGGTGACGGTGCCACCGGGGAACGACACCTCGCAGGTGAGAAAGACGGGCCCCGCCGAGCCGATCGTCACGGCGGGGTTGGGCGCGCCGGGCGTCGGCGTGCATCCCGGCGGCGGGAATGCGCCGCTGGTGGTGTCGGCGACCAGGTCCAGCCCCGGTGACAATCCCGTGCCAGTGACCGCGCCGGTCACGGTGGGCCCCACGGCGGGGAGCGCGACGAGCAGCACCACGGCGAATGCCACCACCGCGCTCGGTGCCGCCGGCAGGCGGCGGTGCAGCGCCATCGACCCCCTCGCCTCGTCGGTGGCCGTTCGCCGCACGCACCGGGAACGCACGGGCTGGCGGTGCCTTGTGCGACCGTTGCGCAATGGCACGGGCGGTTCGTGACGCAGACGGCCCGGGGAGCGTCGTGCGCGGCACGACCCGGCACGGCGATGGCGATCGTGGCTGTGTCGACCGTGTCCTGCCGTCTGTGCGCACGTACCTGCGCGAGCACGCCGCGTCTGCGCAGTGATTGCTGCACGCGTGCGGCTCCCCTGGCGCGCCGGACGGCGGGGGTGGCGGCGACGGCCACCGGCAGACGAGCGCCGGTGCCGAAGGTGGATGGCCGCTGGGGCGTTCCCTTCCCGGGGCCCGAACCGGCTGCCCCACCCGCGACCACCGACCACCGGGAGCGCACGAATGCCCACGCCACCGATCCCTCCTCCCGCCCGAGGCGGCACCCGACGTCACCGCCGGAGCGTGCTCGGCGGGCTCGGCCTGGCGGCCCTGGGGCTGGTGACGGCGGGGTCCGTGCTGCCGGTCGTGTCCCAGCCCGCCGCCCAGCACACCGACCCGCAGGTCCTGCTGGTCGGCACGTACCACGGCATCCCCGGCACCTACGCCTCGATCCAGGCGGCGGTCGACGCCGCCCGGCCGGGCGACTGGATCCTGATCGGTCCCGGCGACCACAAGGAGACCGGGGCCCGCGCGCCGGCGGGACGTCCCGACCTTCCCGCAGGCGTGCTCATCACCACCCCCGACCTCCACCTGCGGGGCATGGACCGCGACGGCGTGGTCGTCGACGGCACCAAGCCGGGCTCCCTGCCCTGCAGCGACAACCCGGCCGACCAGGAGCTCGGACCGTCCGACCCCGCGGGTGGCGGCCCCGGGGGCCGCAACGGCATCCTCGTCTGGCAGGCCGACGACGTGAGCGTCGAGAACCTCACGGTGTGCAACTACCTGCACGGCTCAGGCACCACCGGCAACGAGATCTGGTGGGACGGCGGCGACGGCAGCGGAACCATCGGTGGCTGGGGATTCACCGGCTCGTACCTGACCGCCACCAGCACCTACTACGACGGGCCGGCCACCGCCGCCCAGTACGGCATCTTCTCGAGCAACTGGAGCGGCGGCACCTGGCAGGACGACTACGCCAGCAACTTCGACGACTCGGGCTTCTACATCGGCGCGTGCCAGGACCGTTGCAACCAGACGGTCGACGGCGCGTGGTCGGAGTACAACGCGCTCGGCTACTCGGGCTCGAACTCCGGCGGCCAGCTCGTCGTGGAGCACTCCCAGTTCGACGAGAACGAGGACGGCTTCGACACCAACAGCCAAAACGGCGACAACCCGCCGCCCCAGGACGGCACGTGCCCGGACGGCGGCACCAGCCCGATCACCCACACCAGGTCGTGCTGGGTGTTCATGGACAACTGGGTCCACGACAACAACAACCCGGACGTGCCCGCTGCTGGCTCGGCGGCAGCCGGGCCGGTTGGTACGGGGCTGTCTGTCTCGGGTGGTCGCAACGACACCGTGATGGACAACGTGTTCGAGAACAACGGGGCCTGGGGCACGATCTTCGTCCCCTACCCCGACAGCGGGCCGCCGTGCACCGGGGGTACGGGTGGCGGTGCCGATTCGGTGCCCTGCCTCTACGACGAGAACGGCGACGCGCTGATCGACAACACCTACGCCCACAACGGGTTCTTCGGGAACCCGACCAACGGCGACTTCGCCGCCGTCAACACCGAACCAGGTCCCACCGACTGCTACCGCGGCAACACCGACGGGGGCGGACCGGCCACCAGCTCCCCGCCCACCCTCGAGCTCACCTACCCGCAGTGCACCGGTCAGACCGTACCGCCCAACGCCAACGTGCTGTTCGCCGACGAGGTGGCCTGCGACTCGGAGTCGATCTCGATCGGCCCGCTGACCGGCGGGATGCTGTGCCCGCCCGGGGCCAACTACCCGCGCCGGACGCAGGTGGTGATGCACCCGCTCCCGGGCGCGACCTCCCTCACCGACCCCTCCTCGTCGTCGCTGCCCTCCATGGCCGACCCGTGCGCGGGTGTGCCGGCCAACCCGTGGTGTCCGGCCGACTCGGGCACCGGCACCGCCGGCACACCATCCGCCCCCCGGCGCACCGCCGCGCCCGGCGGCCGAACCGGCGCCGGCAAAGCCGGCCCCGCCACGCCCGCCTCGCCACGGACGGCCGCGGCCGTGCAGTGCCCGCTGACGCTCACACCCAGTGCCCACCTGGACCCCCCCGGGGGGGTGCCCTTCACGATCTGCAGCGGCAGGATCCCGAGCTTCGACGGCACCCCGCTGGACACCGACGTGTCCATCCCCGACGGGGCCGACGGTCCGCTGCCGCTGGTGGTGATGCTGCACGGCTGGGGCGGCAGCAAGACCGACTTCGAGTCGTCCACGCTGGCGGGCAACGGCCAGAACACCGACGACTGGAACAACGCCTGGTTCACGGCCCACGGCGACGCCGTGCTCACCTACACGGCGCGGGGGTTCGGCTTCTCCTGCGGCCAGGATCCCTCGGCGGGCTACTCCTACGCGACGGACCCCGCCTGTGCCGGCCGGGCGAGCTGGACGCATCTGGCGGACCGCCGGTGGGAGGTGCGCGACGCGCAGTACCTGACGGGCCTGCTGGTCGACGCCGGCGTCGCCCTGCCGGACAAGGTCGTGGCCACCGGCGACTCCTACGGGGGCGGGCAGAGCTGGCTGCTGGCCCTGTCGCAGGACCAGGTGCTCCACCGTGACGGCACCCTCGGTCCCTGGAACTCACCCCGGGGCACGCCCATCGAGCTGGCGGCAGCCGTGCCGCAATTCCCGTGGACCGATCTCCTCCAGGCGCTCGTCGACAACGGTCGCGGCTCGGACGGGCTCTTCGGCGCCCCACCCGACGGCGATCACACGGACCCGGTGGGTGTCGAGAAGCAGAGCTACGTGGACGCCCTCTACGCCGACGGACAGGCCACCGCCCAGTACGCCCCGCCCGGTGCCGACCCCAGCGCCGACCTGCCCGGCTGGTTGGCGGCGGTCTCCGCAGGGGAACCCTACGGTGCCGACCCGCTCGTCGCCCAGGCGATGGCGCAGCTGGAGCACTACCGCTCGCCGCTCGCCATGCCGGTGCCGCCACCGGGCCGCCGCGTCCCGGTGCTCGACCTGCAGGGGGTGACCGACCCCCTGTTCCCCGCCGTGCAGGCACTGGAGCTGGTCGGCGCACTGGACGCCACCGGGCCCGGTGCCGCCCCCTACCCGGTGTGGACGATCCTCGGCGACCTCGGGCACGCCTACGCGTCGAACCCGACGGCGCTGTGGCAGCAGGTCAACGCCGACGCCAATGCATGGCTGTCGTCGATCCTGGCCGGCGAGGACCCCAGCCTCCCCCGCTTCAGCGCGATCACCGTGGCCTGCGACCCGTCGTCACCGTCGCGCACGTACCAGGCGGACACGATGAGCGGCCTGGTGACCGGATCCGATCCGCAGCACCCGGCAGGGCACGTGGTGACGCTGGCGGCCGGCGGCACGGCCACCACCTCCAGCGCCAGCGCACCCGGGCCCGAAGCGGTGGCGAGCGAACCCCTGGCCGGATCGACGGCGGTGGACTCGGTGGACGGCTCGTCGAGCAGCTGCGTGCGCATGCCGGTCACCACCGATCCCGGCGTGGCGGCGTGGACGTTCCCGCCGCTCGCCGAGGGCGGCACCAGCGCGACGATCATCGGCGGTCCGGTCCTGCGGGCGTCGGTCACGGTCACGGGCCCGGACGCGGCGTGGGCGGCGCGCCTGTGGGACGTCGACCCGAGCACCGGCACCCAGACCCTCATCACCCGGGCCGTCTACCGGGACAGCGCCACTGCAGCAAGCTCGTCGTCCTCCGTCGCCTTCGAGCTGTGGCCCACGGCGTGGGTACTGCCGCCGGGCCACGAGCTGAAGCTGGAGCTCACCCAGGACGACACCCCCACGTGGCGGACGGACAACCTGCCGTCGGTGGTGATGTGGTCGGGTGTGACGTTGTCGCTTCCGGTGAGGACCTGAATCACCGGCACCGCCGGCACCACGCCGGCCTCAGGCATGCCCTCAGGGGGTGCCCGGTGGCACGGCCGTGGGCCACCAGAACCGGCTGCCGAGATCGGCGGCCAGGGTGGGCACCAGGATGGTCCGCACCAGGAACGTGTCGGCCAGCACGCCGATGGCGACCACGATCCCGATCTCGCGCGAGGCGACGATGGGGAGCACGGCGAGGGCCGCGAACGTGCCGGCCAGGACGACGCCGGCCGAGGTGAGGACGCTGCCGGTGCTGGCGACGCCGAGGTCCACACCGGCCGTCGGGCCGTGGCGCCGCACCTCCTCGCGCACGCGGGTGAGGAGGAAGATGTTGTAGTCGATGCCCAGTGCCACCAGGAACACGAAGGTGAGCAACGGGACGGTCGGATCGACGCCGGGCAGGTGCAGCACCGGCACGAAGACGGCGGCTGTGATGCCCAGGGCCGAGCCGAAGGTGACGATCACCGTCACCACGACCAGCACCGGGCCCACCAGCGCGCGCAGGACGAACCACAGCACCACCAGCACCACCGCCAGCACGGTGGGCACCACGAGGACGGTGTCGTGGTGCGAGGCCTGGGCGTTGTCGAGGTCCTGGGCCGTCTGGCCGCCGATGAGCACGCGGGTGCCGGCGACGGCGGCAGCGGCGCGCCGGAGCTCGGTGATGGCGGCGAAGCCGCGGCTGCCGGTGGGGGGCACGGCGAGCACCAGGTCGAAGCGCGCCATCGACCCGGCCGTCTCCGCCGGCCCCATGGAGGCCGTGACCGGCAGCCTGCCGAGCGCGGCGCGCACCGGTGCCAGGTCGCGCCGGTCGAGCAGGACGACGTCCACCGGCGACACCTCCCCGGCGGGGAAGCTGCGCACCAACATGGCATAGCCCTGGGCGGAGGGGGCCGAGGACGGCAGCTCGCTGAGGGCGGACACGTTGGTGTTCACGGTGAACAGGCCCACCCCGGCCCCGCCCAGCAGCACCAGGCCCGAGATCCACACCGGTCGCCGCCCTTGGCTGACCATGCGTCCGAGGCGAGCCCACAGTCCCCGGTGGACGAACCCGGGCACATGGCGCGGCACCGCTGGCCAGAACACGCCCCGGCCCATCACGAGCAGGAGGGCCGGGTAGGCGCCGAGGATCACGGCGGCGGCCGACAGCACGCCCACGATGCCGACGACGCCGAAGTTGGCGGTGAGCGCCAGGCGGGCCGGCAGCAGGCAGGCGAGCGTGGCGGCCACGGTCGCAGCCGATGCCACGATCGCCGGCGCCGATCGCCACCAGGCGACGGCCATGGCGCGGCGGTGGTCAGGGTGCCGCCGCAGCTCCTCGCGATAGCGCGCCGTGAGCAGCAGGGCGTAGTCGGTGCCGGCGCCGAAGACGATGACCGTCACCAGGGCGACGCTCTGGCCGTTGACGGTCAGCCCCGCCCGGGCCAAGCCGTAGATGACGGCCTGGGCCACGGCCTCGGCGATGCCCACGCAGCCGAGGGGGACCAGCCACAGGACAGGGCTGCGGTAGGTGGCGGCCAGGAGGACCGCCACCATGCCCGCGGTCACCACCAGCAGCATGAGGTCGGCACCGGAGAAGGCACCCAGCAGGTCGGCCTGGATGGCAGCCGGACCGGTGACCCGGACCTGCAGGCCACCGGTGCCCTCGCCCACCTGGGACCGGATGGCGGCAATCGTGTGTTGGAGCGCCTGCTCGTTGCCGGACACCGGCACCACGGTGACCGCCGCCAGGCCGTTGGGTGCCCGCACCACCCCGCTCGGCGCCCCAGCGGCGCTCCCGACCAGGGCGGCGACGCGCCGCTGGTCGCGCTCGGCCAGGGCCAGGTCGGCGGCGGTGAGCCCCGAGGAGCGGAAGTACACGATCTCCGCCGTCGTGGTCCGGCCCGACGGGAAGCGCCGGTCCAGCTCGAGAGCCCGGGTCGACGGAGCGCCCGAGGCGAGGAACTCGCTCAGGCGGCTCGTCTCCACCGAACCGAGCCTGGTGGCGAAGGGCAGCGCCGCCCCCACCACCGCCAGCCAGAACACCACACCGGCCCAGCTCGCCAGGGGACCGGTGACCACGTGGGCCACCCGGCCCCGCAGGCTGGTGGTCGGCGGCGCTCCCATCAGCCCACCGTGCCGTGTACCGGCGATCCCGGCCCCACCCGCGCCCCGGCGCGAGCATGGCCCTGGCACTGCCGCCGCAACCCGCGGCCTTGCACGGCGGGCGCGGCGGGTCGCCGGTCCCCCCCACACGCGAATGCCACGGGCACCTCCACGAGGCCACGGTCGGTCGGCTGCGGTGCCGACCGTAGTCCGCCGCCCGGCAACCGCCCTACGGGCGACGGCCCAGCCTCGTCATGGTCGACTCCAGGGCACGACGAGAGGCCAGCGCGGGGCTGGGCCGCCTGGACGACCCCGCTGGCGAGCAGGCGGTCCAACCGGGAACGAGCAGGCGGTCCAACGGGGAGCTACGGTCCGCTGCCGTGGGCAGCAAGCGTGACCGGCGGCGCCTGCAGCGTCGGCGACACCACCAGGTCGTCCAGACCAGCCAGCGCCGTGATCGCCGCCGGGCCGCACGCGCAGCGGTCGAGTCGGTGTTGGGTGCCTTCACCGCGCTGGACCAGGCGGCAGGAGACGAGACGGTGTCGCCGCAGTCGTTCGCCCAGCGCGCCCTGGCGCTGCTCGACGACGACCTGTGTGCCGGCATGCTGGGGGACCCTGCCTTCACCATCGACCACGGCGCCAGCATGGTTGCGGACGCCGGTGCGGCTCGGGGCCGCGCCCTGGTGCACGCGCTCAGCGACGCGGCGTCCGGTGACGTGCGCCTGGCGTGGCTCGCAGCGGGGATGGCCGAGGGGGCGGGTGACGCCAGCGAGGCTCGCCGGATCGCCGCCGACGCGCTGGGCCGGGCCGGCACCGGGCCCGACGCGGCCGACGCCGCGATGGCCGTGGCGCAGCTGGCCGTGCGTCACGAACGCTACGACGACGCCCTCGACGTCCTCGACGCGTGGTGCGCCCGTGACCCGGAGCACGAGCAGCTCCAGGCGCTGCGGGCGCTGGCCCACGAGCTCGCCGCCGAGTCGGGCGCGGCGCACGCGGCACGGGCGCGCTTTGCCGACCGATCGCTCCTCTTGCGCCTGCGCTCGGCTGTGACCGCCTTCGTGGACGCCGATCCGGAGCTGGCGCGCTGGCACGAGGAGGAGGTGGCATCGTTCCTGGCCGAGGCGCGCGAGACCGCTGGGCTCGGGCCCTTCGACCGCTTCGGCGACCGGGGCTGTCTGCGCCTCGACGCCACCGACGCACCGTGGGCGGACGACGGCACCGAGGTCGCCGCTGCCATCGCCATCGTGGCCGCCGAACGGGCATGGCTGTCGGGACCCGACGAGCCGGGCGATTCCGACCTCGACGACGGCAGCGACCAGAGCGCGCTCCTGGCGCGCTTCGCCGCCGCGCCCGACACCCCCGCCGATCTGGCCGATGCGGCACGAGGCTGGCTCCGCCACGTCCGCTATGGGCTGTGGCAGCCGGTACCTGCGCACCGGACCGGCCAGGACGGGGAGTCGGGCGAGCCCCTGGCGGGCACCTGGTTCACGGACCTCGTCACGCGCCGGCAGGTCTACGCCGCCGTTCCGCCCGCCTACCTCGACGGCCTGCCTCGCTGGAGCGTGCTGGCCGGTGCGCTGGCACCGATCGGCGGGGTGTGGCACTGCGGTGCGGCCATGGTGGTGCTGGAGCCCTCGGTGGCCGACCGCGCCGCGGACATCGCCCTCGAGACGGCCGATGCCGTCGCCTACGCCCTGGCCCGCGAGCACGGCATCCGCGTCCCGCGGCCCCGCCGGAGCTCACGGTCGGCGGCCCGACCCCATGGCGTCCTGGCGGCGCTCGCCGACCCCATGGAGCCGACCCAGGCCGACCTGACGGCCAAGGTGCTCGGCACCTCGCTGGCCAATCTGGTCGGCATGGTCGAGCGGAGCCAGCGCCAGGTACCCGTCCTGGCGAACACCGACGGTGATCGTCTCGAGCTGCTGCGGGCCACGTTCCCGGCGCCCGACCCGCTCGGAGTCCGGGTGCGCCTGCTGGACCATCCCGACTTCGAGGGGGACGACGACCTGCCGGGGAGCGAGGGGTCGGGCGACGGGGGCCAGCTCGCACCGCCTCTCCGGTGGCTGGGGCGGGAGATGTCGGCCGCCGAGGCGGCCAGCTCGCTGGCGGCGGCGCAGGCGGAGGCACGCCGGCGCGGGTGGGGGCCCGTCCCCGAACCGGAGGGACCACGGCGCTGGCTGCGCGGCATCCTGCAGTTCCATCCCGGTCGGATCGTGGTCGAGCTCAATTCCCGGCCGCGCCTTGAGGCGCTCAGCGCCCTGCTCGGCGCGGCCGGTGCCGGCCCACCCGAGGTCCAGTGGCTGGGCGATCCCGCCGTCGACATCGCGCCGAGAGGTGGACGGCTGCGTGGCGGGCATGCCGATGATCCGGAGGCGGAGGAGGCATGGCGCGCAGCGTGGCTCGACGAGCCGGTGCCGGCGCTCGAGGGCGTGAGCCCTCGCGTGGCGGCGGACATCCCGAGGCGCAGGGTGCAGCTGGAGTCGCTGCTGCGCCAGTTCGAGCACGACGCGGATCTGGCGGCGATGGAGGGCAGGCGCCCGCTCGACGTGGCCCGCCTGCGAGCCGAGCTCGGGATGACCGGCGGCGTGCTCGGTGACGACGAGCCTGGTGCCGACCCGTCGGCGGGCGACGACGATCCCGAGGAGGTCGACGGCCTAACCTGACGCCATGGCCGACGAGCACCCCGCCACGCACCTCACCCTGCGGCTGCAGACGGGGCACGCCGCCGACGGCTACCGGTTCGAGGTGGCCTTCGGCGAGGCCAGTGCCCCGCTCGTGGTGGACGAGCCTCCCCCGCTGGGCGAAGGGGCCGGACCCAACGCCTCGGCCCTGCTGGCGGCGGCCGTGGGCAACTGCCTGAGCGCGAGCCTGCTCTTCTGCCTGCGGCGGGCGCGGATCGCGGTGCACGACCTGTCCACCGAGGTGAGCGCCACCCACGCCCGCAACGCCGAGGGCCGCCTGCGCATCGACGCCATCGACGTGGTGCTGCGACCCACGGTCGAAGCCGGCGCCGGGGGCCGGTACGCACGCTGCGTGGAGATCTTCGAGGACTACTGCGTCGTCACCGCCAGCGTCCGCCGCGGCATCGACGTGTCGGTGCGCGTCGAGCCTGCATTCGTCGAGTCGACCGCCGGCACACCCACCGCCGAGCACTGACGGCGCGTGGCGACCGTCGGTACTCGACGGCGCTGCCCAGGCGCGTCTAGCCTCGTTCCCCGTTATGCGCGGTGACAGCCGGCGCCCGCGGCGACTGCCACCTCGGCAGGACGCGACGTCCGCACCGGTCGGGCGCTCCAGACGCTTGGGCATCGTCGTCGGGCTCGTCCCGGTGGTGCTGTCCATGGCACTGTCGGCGCCGTCCTCGGCCGACATCGGTTCCGACCAGGCCCGGATCCAGCAGTTGCAGCAGCAGATCGCGGCCCAAGGGGCGCGGGTGCAGCAGCTGGTGGAGAGCTACGACGCCGCCCAGGCACGCGTGGCGGCCATCGAGGCCCAGGTCCAGAGCCTCCAGGCGCAGCTCGCCACCGACCGGCGGACCGAGGATGCCGACCGCTCCTCGCTGCGGCAGGCTGCGCTGCAGTTCTACATGAACGGCTCGGCCGGCGACTCGCTGGCTGCCCTGTTCTCCTCCGGCAGTTCCGACGCGTTGGCCGCTCGCCAGGAGTACAGCCATCTGGCGAGCTCGACCATCGACGGTGCGATCGACGCGGTGCGCAGCGACGAACAACGGACCAAGGCGGTCGGCGCTGCGCTGCAGGCCGAGGAGGACCAGGCGCGCACCACCCTGGCGCAGCTCGATCAGGCCCGGCAGGCGGCCCAGGCCGCGCTGGCACAGGACGACGCGCTGCTGGCTCGCACACAGGGGGACCTGCAGAACCTGCTGGCCGCGGCCGCCGCGCAGCAGGCGGCAGCCGAGCGGGCCAAGGAGCAGGCCCTGGCCCAACAGGCAGCCGAGGCACAGGCGGCCCAGGTGGCAGCCACCATGGCGCCGGTCACCATCACGGCCACGCCCGGCACGTACGTGAACCCCCTGCGCGCCATCCGCGCCCTGTCCCCCGAACGCATCGACCAGGGCGTGGACTACCGCGGCTACGGCCCGATCTACGCCGTGGGGGACGGCACGGTGCTCAGCACCGTCAACTCGGGCTGGCCCGGCGGCACGTTCATCAGCTACCGCCTGACCGACGGCAAGGCCGCGGGCCTGGTGGTGTACGCGGCGGAGGACATCGACCCCCTGGTCACCGTGGGCCAGCAGGTGACCGCCACCACGGTGCTCGGCACCATGTACGAAGGTCCCGACGGCATCGAGACCGGCTGGGCCGACCGTTCCGGTGACGGGACCACCATGGCCCACGATGCCGGCCAGTTCTCGGGGTCGAACTCGACCGCGTTCGGCGCCAACTTCTCCCAGCTGCTCGCCTCCCTCGGTGCGCCGCCGGGCATCCTGCAGAACGACCCGCCCACCGGCACGCTGCCGCCAGGGTGGCCCACCTGGTGAGCGGCGGCCGCACCCGTACGCCACGCGCCTGACCGGTTCTCCACCGTCATCGGGTCCGCACCGTCACGGTGCCTCGGAGACCTGCTCGTCGGCCGCCACGGGCTCAGGTGCATGGAACAGGGCGACGAACCGCTCCCGCGCGCTTGGCCGGACGAGCGAACTGAGCAGGTCGCCCGGCTCCACCACTGTGTCGGCCGCGGCGAACAGCAAATGGCTGTCGCGCTGGACGGTCAGGACGATGCTGCCGGGAGGGAGGTCGAGCTGGCCGATCGCCCGGTGCGCAGCGGGAGCGTGCTCGTCCACGCGGACCTCGACCGGCACGGCGTTGCCGGCGAGCTGCGACAGGCGGGCCGTGTTGGTCAACAGTGCCTGGCGGTAGCCGGCCACAAGCGCCCCGGTCGTGAAGATCCCCACCACGTGTTGCCCGGAGTCGAGGACCGGTACCCAGGTGTCCGGTGCGTTGGCGATGGCATCCAAAGCGACGTCGAGGGCGGCGGTGGCCCGCACGCTCGGTGCCGTGACGTCCACCACCCGATCGAGCGTGACGGCGGGTTCGTCGGTGACAACCGTCGCCAGCGCGGCCGTGGTCACGGTTCCGAGGAACACGCCCCGCCGGTCGACGACCGGCCCACCGGGCAGGCCCCGCTGGCGGAGGCGAGCCAGCGCCGACGCCACCGATTCGCGGTCCTCCAGCAGCAGCCGTGGTCTCGCCATCACCTCGGCCACGGTGACGTTGGCCAACAGCGGCATGCCGAACTGGAGCCGATGGGCGGGTGAGTCGGCCCTCGTCCGGAGCTGGCTCCGGTAGATGGTGTCGTCACTGCGCCGGACGAGGAGGGTCGCCACCCCCACCGCCAGCATGGCAGGCGCCAGCATCTCGATGGATGCGGTCATCTCGGCCACCATCAGCATCACGGCGATCGGTGCCCGCGAGATGCTGCCGAAGCAGGCCATCATGCCGACCACCACGAAGCTCATCGGCTCGTGGGGCACCCCGGGAGCGAAGGGTTCGAGTATCCGCCACGTGGCGGCGCCGAGAAACGCACCGATGACGACGCCGGGGCCGAAGATGCCGCCCGAACCACCCGAGCCGACGCTCAGACCGGTGGCGACGATGCGCGCCACGGGCAGTGCCAGGAGGACGGCCACGGGGAAGTGGAGCAGGCCGGGACGGCTCAATGCCTGCTGCACCCACCCGTAGCCGGTCCCGAGCACCTCAGGGACACCCAGGGCGAGCAGGCCCGTGCCCAGGCCACCGATGGCCGGTTTCAGGTACCGCGAGCAGCGGAGCCGCCCGAACAGGTCGGCCAGGGCGTAGAAGCCCTTGGCGTAGGCGAGACCCACGAGGCCGGCAGCCACCCCGATCACGGCAAACCACAGCAGCGGCAGCGGGTGAAGGATCTGGAACCGGGGCAGGTAGCCGAACAGCGGGGTGAAGCCGTCGAACGCCCCGAACACCCCGTAGGCGATGATCGAGGCAATGATGGCAGGCAGCAGGGTCTCGACCTCGATGTCGTCGCGGTAGACGATCTCGGCGGCGAGCACGGCGCCGCCCAAGGGGGCCTTGAAGATGGCCCCGATGCCCGAGCCAATGCCCACGGACAGTGCGATCCTGCCGTCTGCGGGCGACAGATCCAGGATCCGGGCCAGCAGCGAACCGAACCCCGCACTGATCTGCGCCGTCGGACCCTCACGGCCACCGGATCCCCCGGAGCCGATGGTGAGCGCCGACGCCAGCAGCTTCACCACCACCGTGCGGGCGCGGATGCCCCGGGGGTTCTCGTGCACGGCCTTGATGGCAGCGTCCGTCCCGTGGCCTTCTGCCTCGGGAGCGAAGCGGAACACGAGCAGGCCCGACAGCAGCCCTCCGAGCGTCGTCACGAGGGGAATGGCCCACGGGCGCGAGGAGGACCGTGAGAACACCTGCGCACCGTGGAGGAGCCCCTCGCCCGCGGCGCGGGGAACGTCGAACCCGCCGATGCCTTGCAGCAGCAGCCGATTGGCCACGTCCAGCGCGGCCACGAACGCCACGGCGCCGAGACCAGCGATGACGCCGATGGCGAGCCCGAGCACCAGCCACTTCCGCAGGTACGTGGACGCGCCGACCCACTGCCCGACGCGGGTGCGCAGGCCCCGCAACCGGATGCGAAGCGGCGCCCCTAGAGATCCCAGCTGCGCGGCCACTGTGCCTCGGGAACCTCGCCTGCCGCCGCCGAGAACGTCGTGAACGCCTGCACCACGGCCGGCCGTCGGTCCGCCGGCACGGCGGCGACGATGCGGCGGATCTCGGCGCGCCGGCGCTGCGTGACGGCATCGAGCAGCCGCCGGCCGGCCGGCGCCAATTGGAGATGGACCTGGCGCCGGTCACCGTCCTCGCGCCGGCGGGAGATGAGCCCCTTGCCCACGAGCCGGTCGCACAGGCGGGTGGCGGTCGACGGATCGATGCCCAGTGCCTCTGCCAGCTCGGCCACACGCTGGGGTCCCCGTGCCCCGAGCACCACCAGCGCCCGGTACTGCGGAATCGTGATCTCCACCCCACCACCGCCCAGCGAACGTGCCGCCACCGCCACCAGCACCCGGCTGGCGGTCAGTACGGCGTCGGTGACGGCGTCGAGGTCCGCCGAGGTCGAGATGCCTGCTGGCACACAGTTATTGTAGTGATACAGGTATCCGAGCCGGTAACCTGCGACGGCACCGCCCTGTTGCGCCTGCCCCTTGACCGTGCGCGTACCTCGCGGCACAATCGGTGGCCACCCACCGTGACGGACACGGTCCGGTCCGGGAGGCGGTTCCCATGACCACCCACGTCGGTCGCATCGGCCACGTCGGCCGCATCGGCCACGTCGTACGCAGGTTCGCATCCCGGCTCGGCGGGCGAGCCGGGCTCTCGGTCCCCCTCGGCGTCCTCGTCGCCGCCACGGCCGGCGTGCTGGCCAGCGCCCCTGGTGCCGCTGCCGGCGGACCCGCCGGTGGGAGGGAAGCGGTGGAGACGGCGCACGTCTGCGGCCCCGCGTCCGCTGGCGTCGCGCGCTGCAACGCCATCATCGTGCTCAATCCCGGCGCACTGGCACGCGCAGGCAACAAGGGGCACCACGGACCCACCACCACGACCACCTCGAGCACGACCACGACATCGAGCACGACCACGACATCGAGCACCACGACCACCTCGACAACCACGACCACATCCAGCACGACCACGACGACCGCACCCTCGTCGGGATGCACGACGGCGCATCCGGGCTACACCCCCTGCGACCTGCAGAGCGCCTACGGGCTCCCGTCGGCCACCGCCGGCTTCGGGCAGACGGTGGCCGTGGTCGACGCCTACAACGACCCCAACGCCGAGTCGGACCTGGCCGTGTACCGCTCCACCTACGGGCTGCCGCCGTGCACGACCGCCAACGGGTGCTTCCGCAAGGTCGACCAGTACGGTGGCACGAGCTACCCCCACGGCAACACCAGCTGGTCCGAGGAGATCTCCCTCGACCTCGACATGGTGTCGGCCACGTGCCCCAACTGCCGCATCCTGCTGGTCGAGGCCAACTCCGCTCGCCTGTCGGATCTCTTCACGGCCGAGGACACGGCCGTGAACCTGGGCGCCAACGCCGTCTCCAACAGCTACGGGACGAGCGAGTTCTCGACCGAGACCACCGACGACCAGTACTACCGGCATCCGGGCGTCGCCATCACCGCCAGTGCGGGGGACAACGGCTACGGCGTCGAGTGGCCCGCTGCCTCTCCCGACGTCACCGCCGTGGGAGGCACCAGCCTGCATGCGGACCCGACCACCGCTCGGGGGTGGACGGAAACGGCCTGGAGCGGTACCGGGAGCGGCTGCTCCGCGTACGAGCCGCAACCCGGCTGGCAGACGGCCCAGGGGCTTCCCGGCTGTGCCGGCCGCATGGTGGCCGACGTGTCGGCAGACGCCGACCCGGCCACCGGGGTCGCGGTGTACGACTCCTACGGCACCTCGGGCTGGCTCGTCTTCGGTGGCACCAGCGTGGGTGCGCCCATCGTGGCCAGTGTCTACGCCCTGGCCGCCAACACCGGCACCATCACGTTCGGCTCCTTCCCCTACGGGCACACGGCGTCCCTCTTCGACGTGGTGTCGGGGAGCAACGGCACGTGCAGCCCGGCGTACCTGTGCACGGCCGAGGTGGGCTATGACGGGCCCACCGGCCTGGGCACACCCAACGGCGACACCGCGTTCTGACCCTCAGGTCCCGGGCACCACGACCGTGAACAGCGGGATCCGCTGCGTCGCGTCCGTGGGGTCGGGCCGAACCCGGCATGGCGGGAGATACTGCGTGCGTCGTCGTCCGTGGCATCGTCCGTCGCGTCGTCCGTGGCGTGGACGGCCGTGCAGGCGATGCCGACACCCAGCGGTTGCGCGGATCCGCGGCCGCCGCCCCGGGGAGGAGTCACGTGAAGGAAACGACCACCAGCGACCAGATGTCCACCGCCGCCACCGCGACGGCTCCCGCCTGGTTCCGCCGCGCACTGGCCGTCCCGTTCGAGGACCGCTCCGTCGCCGTCGACGGTGCGGCCATCCACTACCTGGCCTGGGGACAGCCGGGACGACGTGGGCTGGTCTTCGTCCACGGCGGTGGCGCCCACGCGCACTGGTGGACGCACGTGGCAGCGCGCTTTGCCGACGACTTCAGAGTGCTCGCCCTCGACCTGTCAGGGCACGGCGACAGCGCCCACCGCGGGCACTACCGACTGGAGCAGTGGACGGACGAGGTGGCTGCTGTGGCAGCCGACGGAGGGATCACCGGTCCCCCGGTGGTGATCGGCCACAGCATGGGCGGTTTCGTCACCATCGCCACCGCTGCGCTGCACGGTGACCAGCTGGCGGGGGCCATCGTGTGCGACTCCCCGGTGACCAAGCCTGACCCTGAGATCGCCTCGTTCCGCCTGCGCGAGGCGTTCGGCATGCCCCACACCTACGCCACGGTCGACGAGGCCCTCGCCCGCTTCCGGACCGTCCCGCCCCAGGAGCACTACCTGGGCTACGTGCTGGATCATGTGGCCAGGCGGTCGCTGCGCCGGGTCGAGGGCGGCTACCGGTGGAAATTCGACCCGAGGATCTTCGAGCAATTCGACAGCGGGATCCGCAGCGTCGCCTACCCGTACCTGGCCCAGGTCCGGTGCCGCCTGGCCCTGCTGCGCTCGGAGTTCGGGTTGGTGACGCCGGGGATCGGCCAGTCGATGTTCGAGGCGATGGGCCGGGTCACGCCCGTCATCGAGCTGCCCGAGGCAGGACACCACGCCATGCTGGACCAGCCGCTCGTCCTGCTGACCGCCCTGCGCGCCTTGCTCGCGGACTGGGAGCACTCCGAGCCGCACTTCGCGCGACGTGGCGCCGGCTGACGACCCCGGCGAGGCCGGCCGGTAGGTCCTTGGTCCCTGGCGGCCGCCAGGTGCCGTCCGGGAGAATCCGACCAGGGTCGCACGACCGCCCCGTCAGGGTGCCGCTCCGGCCATGGCGGCGGGACCGGTCTGGCATCGAGCACGGAGGAGCGTCCCATGCGTGCATGGATCGTGGACCACCCGGCCCCCATCGACCAGGGTCCGCTACGGCTCGTCGAACGTGACGCGCCCGTCCCTGGGCCCGGCCAGGTCCGGGTCCGCGTCCGCGCCTGCGGCGTGTGCCGCACCGACCTGCACCTGGCAGAGGGCGACCTCCCGCCCCGGCGGCCAGGTGTCACGCCCGGGCACGAGATCGTCGGGACGGTCGACGCCCTCGGCGAGGGAGCCCAGCGCTTCGCCCTGGGCGAACGGATCGGCATCGCCTGGCTGGCCAGGACGTGTGGCGCGTGCCGCTTCTGCCGGGCCGGACAGGAGAACCTGTGCCTGTCGCCACGCTTCACCGGCTGGGACGACGACGGCGGCTTCGCCGAGTACGCCGTGGTGGACGAACGCTACGCCTACCGGCTCCCCGACGCCTTCGCCGACGACGTGGCGGCCGCACCACTGCTGTGCTCGGGCATCATCGGCTACCGGGCGCTGCGCCGCGCCCAGCTCCCCCACTACGGCCGGCTCGGGATCTACGGCTTCGGCGCCTCGGCCCACCTGACGGCACAGATCGCCGTGCACGAAGGGGCCACCGTCCACGTCCTCACCCGCTCGGAGGACGCACGGCAGCTGGCGCTGTCCCTGGGAGCCGCCTCTGCCCGGGGGGCCACCGACCGACCCCCCGAACCGCTCGACGCCGCCATCGTCTTCGCCCCCGCCGGGGAGCTCGTGCCCCTCGCCCTCGAGGCACTCGATCGCGGGGGCACGGTGGCAGTGGCCGGCATCCACCTGACCGACATCCCCGAGCTCACCTACCAGCAGCACCTCTTCCAGGAGCGCACGCTGACCAGCGTCACGGCCAACACGCGCTCGGACGGCGAGGAGCTGCTGGCAGCAGCCAGCCGGCTCTCCCTCGAGGTCACCACCACCCCGTACCCCTTCGAGCAGGCGGACCAGGCCCTGGCGGACCTGGCCCACGACAAGGTGCACGGCGCGGCCGTCCTCGTCATGGACGCCGGCAGCTGACCGCCGGGCGCGCCGGCGTGGGCAGGGCCCTCGAGGGCCACCCCCTCGGCCGATGGCGTCGCGGCCGGGCACGGTACGCTCGCCTGCACCGCCATGGACGCGCCGACCCCACGCCGTCGCGGCCGGCACCGCGCCCGGACCGTTCGCCACCCCATGGCCATCGCGTCGACCGTGCTGCTCGCCGGCGCCGCCCTGGCGGGATGCGCCGCCTCGACATCCTCGACACCCGGTGTGGTGCAGGTGGTGGCCGGCGAGAACTTCTGGGGCAACATCGCCGCCCAGGTCGGCGGGACGCACGTGCGGGTCACCTCGATCCTGACCGACCCGAACGCCGACCCCCACCTGTACGAGTCCTCGGCGGCCAACGCCGTGGCAGTGGCCCAGGCGAGCCTGGTGATCCGCAACGGTGCCGGCTACGACACCTGGCTGACCCAGCTCCTCGGGGCCACCCGTCACGCCGGGCGCCTGGTGGTCGACGTCCAGCAGGTGCTCGGGCTGACAGGACCGGACGTGAACCCCCACTTCTGGTACGACATCCCCGCCATTCCCGCCGTCGCCGCCGCGATCGAGGCCGCGCTGGCCCGCCTCGATCCCCGCGACGGCACCGCCTTCGCCGCCAACCTGGCCGCCTTCGACCGGTCCCTCGGCCCCCTCGACGCGCTCATCGCCCAGATCCGCCAGCGCTACCCGGGCGCGCCCGTCGCGTACACCGAGCGCGTGCCGGGCTACCTGCTCGAGGCAGCCGGGCTGCGGGTCGAGACACCCCTGGGATTTGCCACCGCCGTCGAGAACGGCAACGACCCCAGCCCGGCCGACAGCCTGGCCATGGACCAACTCGTGACCGACCACCGCATCGACGTCCTGCTCTACAACGCGCAGACCGTCTCCGCGGTGACCAGACACGTGAAGCAGCTCGCCGAAGCTGCCGGCATCCCGGTGGTGGCGGTCACCGAGACCATGCCACCCGAGGACCCCAGCTACCAGGCGTGGCAGCTGGATCAGCTCCAGGCACTGCTGCACGCCCTCGGCGGGACACCGTGAGCACGACGGGGCGCGGGGCCACGGTGCAGCTGCGGGGCGCCACGCTGCGCTTCGGGCACCACACGGTCTGGGAAGGCCTCGACCTCGACATCGGACCCGGTGAGTGCCTGGCCATCCTGGGTCCCAACGGCGCGGGCAAGACCACCCTGCTCAAGGTGCTGCTCGGGATCCTGCCCCTCAGTGCCGGCTCCGTCCGCATCGACGGCCGACCACCACGGCGCGGGAGCCCCGTGGTGGGCTACGTGCCCCAGCAGCACGCCTTCGACCGTGACCTGCCGGTCCGGGGGCGCGATCTCGTGCAATTCGGGGTCGACGGCCACCGCCTGGGGCTGCCGGTCACCCGCGGCCGTCGCGTCGACGCCGCCATCGCGGCCGTGGGCGCGTCGAGCTACGCCAATGCCCCCGTCGGTCTCCTGTCAGGTGGCGAGCAGCAGCGCCTGCGCATCGCGCAGGCCCTGGTGGGCGAGCCCCGACTCCTGCTGTGCGACGAGCCGCTGCTATCGCTCGACCCCTCCTCCCAGCACGAGGTGGTGGGCGTGATCGACGCCTATCGGCGCGACCATGGCGCCACGGTGGTGTTCGTCACCCATGAGATCAATCCGGTGGTCGGCGTGGTCGACCGCGTGCTGTACGTCGCGAGCGGGCGCTGGGCAGCCGGCCGGACGGAGGAGGTCATGAACAGCGCCACCCTGTCGGCCCTCTACGGCGCGCACATCGACGTCGTCACCGTGCACGACCGGATCGTGGTCGTCGGCGGGGAAGAAGCCGGTGCCGGCGTGCACCATCTCGACCACGCTGCCGGCGGACAACCCCACGATCACCATCACCACCGGCCGGGCGAGGACCTCTCGGCCACGGGCAGGCCGAACACCGGCACACGCGAGACCGGCGTCTACGGCGAGAGCTCCTCCGGCAGCGACCCCGTGGACAGGGGGGCGTGCTGATGGGCATCGGCTTCTACCTGCAGCAGCCCTTCGCCCAGCACGCGCTGCTGGCGGCCGCACTGGTGGCGGTGGCCGGCGGATTGATCGGGCCGTTCGTCGTGACCCGGGGCATGGCCTTCGCCGTGCACGGGACGGCCGAGCTCGCCTTCACCGGCGCGGCCGCTGGTCTGCTGGTTGCCGGCAACCCGGTCGCAGGCGCGCTGGTGGGCTCGCTGGTGGTCGCTGCGCTGATCGCCGTGCTCGGCGCGCGCCAGCGGGAGCGGGACTCGGCCATCGGCGCCATCCTGGCCTTCGGCATGGGCATCGGCATCCTGCTGCTCGGCTACTACCACGGCTTCGCCACGGCGGCGACGAACATCCTCTTCGGCAACATCTTCGGAGTGTCCGGTAGCCAGCTGGTCGTGCTGGTGGTGATCGGCGCCATCGTCGTGGTGGTCATGGCCGTGTGGTACCGGCCGCTGCTGTTCGCTTCGGTCGATCCCGAGGTGGCCGAAGCTCGGGGCGTCCCGGTGCGGGCCCTCGGCCTGCTGTTCCTGCTCGTGCTGGCGCTGACCGTCACCGGGGCCGCTCAGGTGGTGGGCACCCTGCTCGTGCTCAGCCTGGCCATCACCCCGGCCGCTGCCGCCCAGCGCCTGTCGGCCAACCCCGTGCGGGTGGCAGTGCTGTCGGTCGTCTTCGCCGTGGTCGCCGCCGACGGTGGCCTGCTCGCCAGCTTCGAGGCCGCCAACGTGAAGGCGAGCGTGTTCATCACGAGCATCAGCTTCGCCCTCTACCTGATCGCCCGCGTCGTGGGCCCCGTCGTGCGCGAGACCCACCACCACGACGGCGACCGTGGTCGACGGCGCGGTACCCGCCGCGCCGTCGGCACGGGCATGGGGGGCGGGCACCGTGCGCCAGTGTCTGCACCCCCGGTGCCGCCCGGGAGCCCGACCACTGCCGAGGAGCCCGAGTGGTGACCGGCGCCCTCGCGCTGTTTGCAGTCCCACGCGCACGACAGTCCGCAGTCCCGTCGGTAGGACAGGAGGTCCCATGGAGATCCCCCCTCTCCACAGCAGCATTCCCGGGCCGGCCGAGTGGTTCACCGGTGCGGTGTGGATCGACGTCGTGGCCGACGTGCACGGCGAGTCACCGGCGAGCATCGCCTTCGTGCACTTTTCACCCGGTGCCCGCACGGCCTGGCACGCGCACTCGATCGGCCAGACCCTCTACGTCGCCGAAGGCGAGGCCCGGGTCCAGTCCCGAGGCGGCCCGGTACTCGCCCTCCGACCAGGCGAACGCGTCATCACGCCGGGTGGCGAGTGGCACTGGCACGGTGCGGCTCCTGACCGGCTGATGACGCATCTCGCCGTGAGCGAGGGCGAGGCGTCCTGGGGTGAGCACGTGACCGACGCCGAGTACCTCAAGACGCCGCAGCGTCCATGAGGCGAATGGCACCCGCGACCGGTGAGGGTCCCCGCTGCACAGCCGTCCCCGGCCCGACTGCGAACGCACCTGCCGCGGTGCTCCACGGGTCACCCCCGTGCCCGCGACGGGGACGGTGCGGACCGTGCCGGCCGAGTTCTCCTCTGACGAGGACGACGCTCTGCCGATACCGTGCGCGCGCAGGTCCGACAACGTCGCCACCGATCCCTGGACGTGGCTGATCGAGCGCATCTGCCGCCTCGGACCCCAGGACCTGCACGAGTGCTACCGGGTGCTGGCGATCGCCGCCGGGTGCTGAGGGGAGCCGCCAGCGCGCGTCCGGCGGGAGGATCGACGCGCCAGGAGCTCGCCGGTGGTGGCATCGCGCCAGGGCGGGGGCTGCCACTGCCCCGGCAACGGGAGCGCGCTGCACCGTTCGCTGACGGCTTCCTCACGGATCCCTCATGCCACCCGCCGATACTGCCGCCATGAAGCCCCACAAAGGCACGTGCCGCCGCCGCAGGTGGGCCTGGGCAACGGCAGCCGTGATCGTGCTGGCAACGGCCGCGCTCGCAACGACGGCCGCCACCGGGCTCCTGCCCCTCCCCGGAACGGGCACAGTGCCGCAGGCGGGCACGGCACCCACAGCACCCGGGGCGCTCGTGCCCGGCGTCCCGGGTGTGGTCGACCGGGGCGAGGTGACCTACGGCGACGACGGGCATGTGGCACGGCGCTGCTCGGGGTCCACGTCGCAGCTGCACTACGAGGTGTTCTCGCCCGCCGCCGCGGGGCGGTACCCGGTGGTCTTCGGCATCAGCGGCACTGCGTTCGCCGGTTCGGCCGATTGCGATCCGCGCACCGGTCGCGAGGCCTACCACAGCCTCGATCCCGTCATGGCGCGGTGGGCGGCGGCGGGATTCGTCGCGGTCAACATCGAGTACCACGGGTACGCCAACGGTCTGTACGGCGACGCCACCTATCCCGGGCCCGGCCGCTGGGGCACGGCGGCCGACGGCACCACCCAGCTGGACGTCGAACCTGCCATGGCGTACTTCCTGGGCCACGATCCCGCCCGCTACGGTGCCGACCCTGCACTGGGGATCGTGGTGTTCGGCTCGTCATCGGGTGCCCACGACGCCTACATGGTGGCCGACACCGGCCTGCCCGGCTACCGCGTCGCCGCCGTGGTGGGCTGGTCGGGCCTGCCCGACGCCGCGGCCGCCGGGTCGTATGCCCGCTCGGTGTTCGACCGCTACATGGCCACGACCGCCGGCAGCGACGTCGAGCGCTTCGGCGACCCCTACCATCGCCTCACCGCCAGCGCACCTCCCCAGTACGTGGCCAACGCCTCGGGTGAGTTCATCGACCCCCGCAACGCCGAGGACTACGTGGCCCGGTGCCGGCAGCTGGGCGTCGCCGCCTGCTGGCTGCGGGTCCCCGCCACCAGTGCCCACGCCCAGGGATATGCCGCCTACCGCTTCACCGGGCAGCCGCCGGAGCTGAGCGAGCCGGCTGCAGTGGCCGGCACCACGGTGCTGGCCGACGCCATCGCGTTCGCCCACCACTACGTGCAGGAGACGCCGTGACCATCGACGAGGAGGGGGCCGTGACGATGCACGAGCACCATGCCGCAACCGCACAGGAGGACGGTGTCATGACGAGGTCCGAGGCGAGTGCGCCGATGCCCAGCGCCGTTGCGGGCTCGCCGCCGCGGGATGCGGCGACCGTGCCCGGGCCGCGGCCGGCAGCCGGTGCGTCAGCTGGCGGCAGCACGCGAGCCCGGGCCCGCCGTGGCGCCAACAGCACTCGGAGGAACCTGGGGCGGTCGGTGCCTGTCGTGGTGGTGGCGGCCGCACTCCTCGCCGCCTGTGGCTCGGGAGCCGCCAGCTCCGGCTCGACCACCACCACGCGACCACCGGTCTCGAGCACCACGACCACAACCACTGCCGGTGGATCCGGAGGGCCCGGGTCGGGTGGGGCGGCGGTCACCTACGGCATCGACGTCAACCAGTTCGACAACGACATCGGCCCCGCACGCGTCCCCCAGGTGCTCGGCTTGATCGAGAAGGCAGGTGCCCGGGCAGTGCGCATCGGCGGGGTGTGGGCGTCGGCGGAGCCCCAACCGGGCCACTTCGACTGGAGCGGCGTGGACAAGATCTTCTCCCTTGCCGCCCAGGACCATCTGACGGTGCTGTTCGAGATGGGCAACGAGCCCGCCTGGGACGCCCCCGGCGGGAACACCAACGCGCCGCCGGTCGACTGCACGAGCCCCACCGCGTCGTGCGCGTCGGTGGACCAGTACGTGAGGGCACTGGTGTCCCACGCCGCGGGCGAGGGACTGCGCTACCTCATTGCGCGCAACGAGCCGCAGAACTTCGACAAGAACTGGGTGGGGGGCACGGCTGGCGCCTACGCCCGCTTCCAGCAGGTGGTGTACCAGGCCGCCCATGCCGTCGATCCCCAGATCCAGGTGCTCAACGGCGGCACGGAACAGGCCTCTGCCGCCCTCGAGCAGATCGAGGCGCAGCTCCAGCCCCCCACCCCCTACGCCCAGCAAGCCGCGGCGTTCGCCCACGACCTGTACACGAATCCGGCGTGGTGCGACTCCATCGACGTCCTCGACGTCCACGTGGGCGATCACGGACCGCGCTATTCGCCCGAGGTCGTCGACGACTCGGAGGCGGCGCTGGAATCGTGCAACGGTGGCAGGCACCTGCCGGTGTGGGTGACCGAGGTGGGTTACACCTCCATCCCGGCCCTGCAGGACTGGAGCGTGTACCGGAGCCTCTTCGGCAGCCAGTACGAGGGGGGTGAGACAGGGCAGGCGGCCTTCCTCACCGACACCCTGACCGCGTTGGCCAAGGATCCCAACGTGATCGGGATCGACTGGACCTTCATGATCGATCCCAACCAGGGCGACACGCTCCCGCCCGGCATGAGCGACCACCAGGCCGTCACCGAGGGCGCCGGTGCGGGGCTGGCAACGGCCAACTACCAGACCAAGGCTTCCTACCAGGCCTTCGAGAACGTGGCGGCCGCCCACCAGTGAGAGGACCGCGATGGCGACGGCGCACCGGTGCGGCGGTACCCGACGGGCCCCCGCCCGGTCACCCGTCGCCGGCGCGGCCCGACCCCCAGGGTGCGCAACCGGACCCACGACGTGCCGTACCCTGTGACGCCATGGCGCGTGACGCGAGCTGGCACGGTCGCCGCACGCAGCGGCGAATCCCGCGGCAGTGGACGGCGGCCATGGGCATCGGTGCAGCCTGCGCCGTGCTGGCGGGATCCTGCGGCACCGGCGCGCCTCCGGTCGAACGCGTCACGGGCGGCCCCACGGGGACCTATGTCGTGCCGGCCGCCATCCACATGATCAAGCACGTGATCGTGATCCAGCAGGAGAACCGATCCTTCGATTCGTATTTCGGCACGTTCCCCGGCGCGGACGGGATCCCCATGCGCAACGGTGTCCCGACGGTGTGCGTCCCCGACCCGGCCACCGGCAGCTGCGTGGCGCCCTACCCGGACCACGCGGACGTGAACGGCGGCGGACCGCACGGCCAGGTGAACGCCACTGCCGACATCGACGGCGGAAAGATGGACGGCTTCATCGCCCAGGCCCAGTCCGGACGCAGGGGCTGTCTCAACCCGACCGACCCCGCGTGCACGAACTCGAGCACGCCGGACGTCATGGGCTACCACACCCAGAGCGACATCCCCAACTACTGGACCTACGCCAAGGACTTCGTGCTCCAGGACCACATGTTCGAGCCCAATGCGTCCTGGAGCCTGCCCTCCCACCTGTTCCTGGTGTCGGAGTGGTCGGCCTACTGCACCCAGCACGACAATCCCTCGACCTGCGTCAACTCCCTGCAGACCAGACCGGCCGAGCGTCCGGCAAGTGTTCCCGCCGTCTACGGGGGTGCATCGGGTCCCCCCAACCCGGGACGCACGGGTGGGCAACCGGTGTATGCGTGGACCGACCTGACCTACCTCCTCGCCCAGCACCACGTGAGCTGGGGGTATTACGTGGTGAGCGGGAGCGAACCGGACTGCGAGAACGATGCCGCCCTCACGTGCGCGCCGGTCGCCCAGCGGTCGTCGACCCCGGGGATCTGGAACCCGCTCCCCTGGTTCGACACCGTGCGCGACGATCACCAGCTCGGCAACATCCAGGACGTGAGCAGCTTCTACGCCGCTGCCAGGGAGGGCCGGCTGCCGGCGGTGTCGTGGGTGGTGCCCTCCGCTGCCGTCAGCGAACACCCCCCGGCGCCGGTGAGCTTCGGGCAGAGCTACGTGACGAGCCTCGTCAACGCCGTCATGCGCAGCCCTGAGTGGAACTCCTCGGCCATCTTCTTGTCCTGGGACGACTGGGGTGGCTTCTACGACCATGTGGTCCCCCCGACCGTGGACGAGAACGGCTACGGGCTGCGGGTGCCGGGCATCGTCATCAGCCCCTACGCCAAGCACGGCTACGTGGACCACCAGGTCCTCAGCTTCGACGCCTACGACAAGTTCATCGAGGACGACTTCCTCGGGGGGCAGCGGATCGATCCCCGCAGCGACGGACGACCCGACCCACGGCCAGATGTCCGCGAGGACGTGAAGATCCTCGGCAACCTGCTGTCGGACTTCGACTTCTCCCAGGCACCACGGCCGCCGGTGATCCTGCCCGTGCACCCGGTGACCACGTTGACGGGCACACCGGTGCCGACGACGGCCGAGCAGGCCGCCCTACGCGCCGACGACGGCGGCGGCTGAGTGCAGCGACGGATTCGAGCGCTGCATGGCCCGGCGACGAGCCTCGATCACCACCACTGTCAGGCGCCGAGCAGGGACTGGACGCGCCTGGCCGCCTCCTCACCCGCCCCGTGGCGGGCGATGTCCGCCTTCACGGCAGCAGCAGCCTGCGCGAAGGCCGGGGTGCTGAGGACCCTGCTCGTGGCATCCGCGATCTCCTGGGCGCCGGCGTCCATCGGCAGGGCGATGCCCGCACCGCACGCCGCCACCCGTTCGGCGTTGAGGGGCTGTTCGCGCCCCTGCGGGACGCACACCAGCGGCACACCATGCGCGAGCGCGGCCATCACCGTGCTCAGCCCGCCATGCCCGATCACCGCCGCCACCTGCGGCAGCACGTCGCGATGGGGCAACCATTCGTGCACCACGACGTTCGGCGGGGTACGCAGGTCGCCGACCTCGACCCCGCCCAGGGTGAGCAGGCACCGGGCCGGCAGGCACTCGAGCGCATCGAGGATCACCGGCAGCGCCCGCTGCTGACCCTGGGCGGTGGTGCTCAGCGAGACCAGCACCAGCGGCCGGTCGTCTGCCGGAGCAAAGCCGAGGTCGGCCGGGGGCTCGGGCGGGGTCGGGTCCAGGATGGGACCGACGTAGTGGGTCGTCGGCGTCCTGGGAGCGCCGGGGTAGTCGAAGCTCTCGGGAACGAGGGCGAGCACCGTGGCCAGCCGCCGCAGCTGCTCCAGGACAACCGGTGCCTCCAGCGTCGCCATGCCCAGCGCGCTCCGGCAGCGGTTGACGTCGACGGCGAGGTCGGCCCAGTACGCCACGAACGGCTGGTACAGGACGTGCACGAGCACGGCGGTGGGAAGTGCGAGCCGCTCGGCCGCGACCAGACCGGCCCCGGCCATGCAGTCGACCACCAGCGCGTCGGGGTGCATCTCCTCGGCAACCGCCAGCGAGTCCTGGGCGGTGGCGACGCCGTTGCGGACCTCGTCGAACCGAGCCGGGTCGTCCTCGAAGCTCACACCCGCGGGCCACGGCTCCATCGACGGGTAGGGCACCAAGGTGGCACCGCTCGCCGCCACCGCCGCGGCAACGGCCGGCCGCGGGGGCGAGCCGTCTGCCATCACGGCCACCTCGTGCCCCGCCCGCACCAGGCGAGCCGCCAGTGCCAGCGCAGGCGGCAGGTTGCCGCCGCCGTCCCAGCTCACCAGGAGGACGCGGCCGGTGCCCATCTACGTCGCTCCCTCGGCTTCGACCAACGCCTTGATGCGTTCGAGCGTCGTGCGCATCGCCTCCTCGCGCCGCCGGTCGCGGTCACGCATCAACAGGTCCTCGGCGATGCGCGCCGAGATCGGCAGCCAGTGGACGTCGAAGGACTCGACGAGATCGACGCCACCGTCGGCCGGCTCGATCCGGTACGACCAGGTGACCATCTCCTTCTCCCGGACCAGGGTCGAGAAGGAGAGCTCCTTGGCCGGTATGGCGGTCTGCACCTTGCAGGCGACGGACCACTTCATCCGGCCGTAGCGGTTCCAACCGCGAAAGCGCGCCCCGGCGACCGCGGGTGACGACGCGCCCTCCAACCACTCGACCCGGTAGCACTCCGGGCTCCATTCGCCCATTCGGTCGAGGTTCGCGATGACTGCCCACACCCGCTCGGGTGGGGCGTCGATGTGGATCCGGACACTGCCGTGTCGGGCACTGGCCACGGCACCTCCTTTCGGCGGCCACGGGCATGGCCACCATCGCCACGGGCCTCGATCCTCACGGGCCCTCGATCCTCACGGGCCCTCGATCCTCACGGGCCCTCGATCCTCACGGGCCCTCGTGCCCTGCCGGTTCGTGCCGCGGGCTGGCCCGCGAGCTTCCGCCGCCGCTTGCGCACGATGTGGTCGTACGCCATGTCGGCGACCTCGTCAACCAGCCGCGCCCATCGATCCCCACCCGGATCGTTGGCGATCTGCTGGTCGACGAGCCCCGAGCTGAGTGCCGTCAGCAGATCCTCGTCGGCTTGGTCACCCACCAGCCCGACCTCGGCCAACTCCTGGCGGAGCAGCGCCAGCACCTCCACCGCTTTGGCGTAGGAGGCATCCGAGGGGACGAACCCGGGGATCGTCCGCTGGAACAGCAACTGGTAGCGCACGGGATCGGCGACGCAGAACTCGAAGTAGGTGCGGAACGCCTCACGGAGCCGCTGGCGGGCGAGACGGGACGGGACGGCGGACGCGGTGGTGGTCGCAGCACGCCGAGTGGCTGGCGGGTCGGACGTGGCGGCACGCCGGGACCGGATGCACGCCAGGAACTGGTCGTTGCCCTGGGCGAACATGGCGTCGACGATGTCGTTCTTCGAGGCGAAATACGAGTACAGCGACGGCACCCGCATGCCCACGCGGGCGGCCACGTCCCCCAGGGTCAGCCCGGCCAGCCCCTTCTCCCTGGCCACCTCCCAGGCGGCGGCCACGATCTCGGCCTTCGTGGCTTCGTGCCGCCGCACTCTCCGATCGTTACTCGGTTCTCCGAATGTCACTAGGACAATCAATAATGTTTCGGACCTGGCCCGTCAAGGAGTGCTCGGGACTCGGGCCCGCGACGAGGCGGCGCTGGCACTGTTCCCTGGGCGGGTCGAGCGGAACCGGCGGCAGCCGCCATGAGCGCGGCCGCCGTGCGGTTGCGCACCCCGAGCCGGCGGTAGGCGAGCTCGAGGTGCTTCTGGACCGTGCGATGGCTGATCCCCATGCGGGCGGCGACCTCCCGATCGCTGAGGCCGGCCCGCACCATGCCCAGGATCTGGGCCTGGCGGGCCGTCAGGCGGAGGTCGTCGCCGGTGAGGTCACCGGTGTTGGTGGGGACCAGCGAGGGGAAGATCTCGGCCAGGAACCAGCGGACGGTGTGGAACAGGTCCTGGGTCGCCCCGACGTAGGGCGCGTGATCCGCTCCGGGCAGCTCGACGTAACGGGCCTGGCTGATGGCACCGGCCAGCACCCGCCCGTGGTCGGCGGCGAACCATGCGTCGCCCCGACGGTGGACGACGAGGGTGGGGCACCGAACCATCCCCAAGTCGCCGCGCACGTCCGAGCGCAATGCAAGGTCGAAGGTGGGCAGGAACTTCCGGGCGTCACCGGCCCGGCGGAACGCGGCCGTGAGCCACGCCGAGAACGCCGGGTCGCGCCCGAGGCTCGGGGCGATGACCTCGAGGCCAGGCGGATCCGCCAGCCACCCCCGGTGGAGGTTGGACCGCAGGTACTCGATGTACCGGGGCCCCTCGCCCCGGCGCGCCAGCCCACCGCACCCGGGACCAGGCGTGGCATTGACGAGCACCAGGGCAGCCACCGCCTCGGGGTGACGGGCGGCGAGGACGACGGCGGTCATGGCGCCTTCGGCCAGTCCGACGACCACGGCACGGGCCGAGCCGACAGCGGTCAGGACCTCCGCGGCGTCATCCGCCCACTCGGCAAGTCCCCACGGCCCCGTCCGACCGGCACGGATCGAGGCGCCGATCCCGCGACGGTCGAAGAGCACCAGCCGTCCGAGGCGCCCGAGCTGCGCCAGGAAGCGCACGTAGTGCGCCAGCTCCCGCAGGGCGACCATGGGCAGCAGGCCGTCGGGGACCAGGAGCAGGTCGGGATATCCCCCACCGCCGACCTGGTAGGCGATCCCGGAGGCGGTCGTGCCGGTGGCGACCGTTACCGCTGCTCTGTCCATGGCGCTCTACGCCATCGTACGTAGGACGTCCCGCTTCGCGCTTGACCGGCACCGGCGTACGTCTCGACGATCACGGTATCGGAAGGTCGATCACGGTATCCGAGGTTGCCGGGCCGCGGCCCGACCGGCCGATCGTGCGGTCCGCCATGCACTGCGCGACGAAAGGAGCACGCACGATGTCGTCACCCACGTTGCAGGTGTTCCCCCCCAACGCCGACAACGAACAGCTCTTCGCCCAGATCCCGAGCTTTCGGCAGACGCCCATCCCGGTGGTCGCCTTCGAAGGACCAGAAGGTCATCTCGGTCCCGAGGATGCCGGGGCCGTCCTGGTCCTGCACATGACGATGGTCGAGCCCGAGCGCACGCAGCGGTTCTGGCGGCAGGTGGCGCTCACGGCCAAGGCAGCCAGCGAATTCCCCGGGTTCATCCGCATGATCGCCTTCTTCGACGGCGCAGCCAACTGGGCGCTCGGGTTCTGGCGCCGGGTCGAGGACGCCCAGGCCTACGCCAAGGCTCGAGCCCACCTCGACGCCATCAAGGAGATGCACGAGACCGGCTTCGAGTACACGCACTTCGCCGGCATCTTCCAGCCCGTGGCACCGCGACCGCGTCACGCCTACTGCGACGCGTGCGGTGCCGAGACGACCATGCCGGCTGCTGCGTGCTCCCGCTGCGGTCGGGACCTGGCCGACGTCTTCCAGCTCCAGCACGGCTGACTCCACGCCGGTTCCCGGCGTCCCGGGATCGCCGGCCGGCACCCGATCGCCGGGGACCAGGGCGGTCAGCGACGGGCGGTTCCCGCCAGTTGCTGGCGCACCACCCGTCGCAGGAGCTTGCCGGTGTCGGTGTAGGGCAGCTCGTCGACGACGACCACCGAGTCCGGCGTCTTCGAGCCGCGCAGCTGGCCACGAACGAAGGCGCGCAGCTCCTCGGGATCCGCGCCGGCGCCGGGCGCGAGGACCACTGCCGCCACGATGCGCTGCCCCCATTCCTCGTCCTCGATGCCCACCACGGCGCAGTCGGCCACCGCCTCGTGGCGCAGCAGCACCTCCTCGATCTCGGCGGGCGCGATGTTCTCGCCGCCGCGGATGATGGTGTCGTCGGCACGCCCCTCCACGTAGAGGTAGCCCTCGGCGTCGAGGTACCCGCGGTCGCGGGTGGCGAACCAGCCGCCGGTCCCGCCCTCGCCGCCCAGGTACTCGCCCGCCACCTGCTCGCCCCGCACGTAGATGTCCCCGGTCACCCCGGGCGGGCACGGCGTCCCGTCCTCGGCGCGGATCTCGATCTCCACACCGGGCAGCGGCGTCCCAACCGAACCGAGCCGGGCACGCACCGCCGGGTCGTGGCTGGACAGCGCCGCCCGATGGTCCTCGGGACCGAGCACGGCGATGGTCGAGCTCGTCTCGGTCAGGCCGTAGGCGTTGGCGAAGGCCACGTCCGGGAACAACTCGAGGGCAGCCTCGATCACGGTGGTCGGCATCTTGGCCCCCCCGTAGGAGAGGGTGCGCAGGGTGGGAACGTCTGCGGGCCGGCCGTCGAGCGCGGCCACGATCCGGGCCAGCATGGTGGGCACGACCATGGCGTGGGTGATGCGCTCGCGCCGGACGGTGTCCAGCCAGCCTTCGGCGCTGAAGGCGTCGAGGTAGACGACGCGCCGGCCCAGGTACAGGTTGGACACGAGGTTCATGACGCCGGCGATGTGGTACGGCGGCACGCTGAGCAGCGCCGCTTCCTCCGGCCCGGCGCTGGCGAACTCGACCGTGCCGATCACGTAGGCGGCCAGGTGGCGGTGGCGCAGCACTGCCGCCTTGGGTGCGGCCGTGGTGCCGCTCGTGTAGAGCAGGAGTGCCACGTCGTCCGGGTCGATCAGTGCCCCCGCCTCAGCCGTCGCGCCCTCGCCGGCTGCACCAGCACGGCCAGAGCCCTCGGCGGCCGCGCCCTCGGCGCTCGGTCCGGCGCTCCCGGAGCCCGGCGCTCGGTCCGCGGGCACCGTGGCGGCGAGGAACTCGGGCACCTCGAGGACCCGCTCCACGCCCAGGGCCCGCAACCGGGCCCCCTGCTCGCAATCCGCGACGACGGTCACGTCGAGGCCGGCGAGGATCTGGCCGAGCTGGCTGTCGGCCAGGCGGTAATTGAGCGGCACGAAGGGACGGCGCGCCTTGACCGCCCCGAACAAGGCGATCGGGAAGGCGAGGCCGTTGGTGGCGCAGAAGGCCACCTGGGCTCCGCCAACCCGGCGCACCAGGGCGGCGGCAGCCGATGCGGCGGCGTCGAGGCCCCCGGTCGTGAGCGTCTCCCCGCCGGGCCCGGTCACGGCCGGACGGCGCTCGTCGGCGGACACCGCCATGGTGAGGAGCAGCTCGAGGTCCATGGCGCCCCGGCCGCGGTCAGTCGGAGGAGGGCAGGGGCTTGGCCCCCTTGAGCACGAGCGGCGTCCCGTCGAAGGTCAAGGTGCCCGTGCCGGCCTTGGTGCACAGCAGCTCGATCCCCGTCGACTCGTCGGTGTAGCGCTTGCCGAGCTGAGTCCCCTCCGACAGCGACGGATCGGGCGTCCCCCGGGGGGCGTCGGTGCCGAGGGGAACCATGTCGGCCCCCCCGCAGCCGAGCGAACCGGGACGGTCCGGTGGGCGCACCACGACCACCTCGGTGTCGCAGACGGCACTCTTCCAGCGAGAACCTGCGGTGAGCTCCATGATCCTCCGATACTATCGACTTCGACGTCGGCCCAGAAAGTCTGCCCCTGAGCGCCATCGTGCCCGGCTGCTGCGGTGACCCGCACCCCGATCACCGGGCAGGCACGGTGCCCTGCGTTACCCTGTGGGCACGTTTTCCTGGGCTGGAGACGCCCTCGGAAGGAGTCGGGTGTGCCCGCGACGGCCAATGGCAAGCCGAACACGCCGCGTTCGCAGAAGGGCGCCCGCACGCGCGCCCGGTTGGTGGAGGCGGCCAAGGAGGTCTTCGAGGAGGACGGCTTCCTCGAGGCCCGCATCTCCGACATCGCCGAGCGGGCCGGGTTGTCGCACGGCTCCTTCTACCACTACTTCGAGTCGAAGGAGGAGATCTTCCGGGAGGTGGCCCAGGGCGTCGAGGAGCAGCTGAGCGCGCCGCTCGGGGATGTGATCCTCGAGCCGGGGTCCAAGGCCCCGCCCCAGGAGCGCATCCGCGAGGCCCTGCGGCGCCACCTGGAGAGCTACCGCCGCGAAGCGCGCATCATCGGCGTCATCGAGCAGATGGCGCGCTACGACAAGCAGGTCAACGCGGCACGCATGGCCCGCCAGAAGAAGTACTCGGCCCTGGTGGCCGAGTCGATCCGCAACCTGCAGCGCCACGGGCTCGCCGATCCCGACCTCGATCCCCAGATCGCCGCTGCCGTCCTCGGCGCCATGACGAGCCGCTTCCCGGAGATGTGGCTCGTGCAGGGGGCCGTGCAGTGCACCTTCGACAAGGCCGTGGACCAGCTGGCGCGCGTCTTCATCAACGCCCTGGGCCTCACCGAGACGCCAGCGGGCGCCGGCAATCGGCGCCGGGCCAGCTGACACGGTTCGCGCACCGCGCCACGGCTCGAGCCGTCGTTCAGCTGTCGTTCACGCTCCGGTTGCGTCCTGGCCCCGCGAACCATGTGCTCGCCGGGGCCTGTCGGCGACCGGTGCCCCGGGGCTCGCATCGCACCACGCCGGCACATCACTACCGGCAACGCTGACGACCGGCGCGTGGACGGCCTCCAGTGCGCGTCCTAGGATCGACGTCGACGTCGAAAGAGGGGGATGGACCGTGAGAACAGTGGTCGTCGGGGCCTCCAGCGGGCTCGGTCGTTGCATCGCCGTCGGCCTGGCGCACCGGGGCGACCAGGTCGCCCTCATGGCCCGGCGCTACGAGCGGCTGACCGAGGCGGCCAAGGACGCCGGTCCGGGCTCGCTGGCCATCGCCTGCGACGTCACCGACGAGGCATCGTGCCGCAGGGCCATCGAGGAAGCCGTCAGCGGGCTGGGTGGCATCGACGCGCTGGTGTACACCGCCGGGGTCGGCCCGCTGCGCAAGCTGGTGGACACCGATGCCGACACCTGGCGGCACACCTTCGACACCAACGTGATCGGCGCCGCCCTCGTCACCGCTGCCGCCATCCCCCACCTGGAGCGCACAGGCGGTGTGGCCGCCTATCTGTCCTCGGTGAGCGCCTCGCTCACGCCGCCCTGGCCCGGCCTGGGCGCCTACTCCGTGAGCAAGGCGGCACTCGACAAGCTCGTCGAGGCGTGGCGGGTCGAGCACCCCACGATCGGGTTCACCCGGGTCGTCGTGGGCGACTGCGCCGGCGGGGAGGGTGACGCGATGACCGAGTTCCCCAAGGGGTGGGACCCCGAGCTGTTCATGGAGGTGCACGGCCACTGGGAGCGGCGCAACTACCTGAGCGGTTCCCTGCTCGAGGTGGAGTGCCTGGTCGACACCGTCCACCACGTGCTGCGGGCCGGGGCCAGCGCGTGCCTGCCCACGGTGGCCGTCGTCCCCCGCCCCCCGGCCTGACCGGGACAGGCCGGCTCGCCGCCCGGTGCTGGCAGTGGGAAAACCTTGCTGCGTGTGCGGCGCTCGTGGGTGGCGCCCGCCTCGGGCGGTCTAGCCAGCGGGATTCGGCGAGCTGGGCGACGCGTCGGTGCCCGCCGTGGCGAGGGCGGCGATCACCCCACCGTCGACGAGCAGGTCGGTGCCGGTGACGAAGGATGCGGCCGGGCTCACCAGGAACTCGACGGCGGCCGCGATGTCATCGGGGGTGCCCAGCCGGCCGGTGCCCGACATGGCCACCATCGACCGCATGGCGTCCCCCGACGGACCGGCTAGTTCCGCCGCCCCCATGGGGGTGGCGATGACACCGGGGCTGACCGACACCACCCGCCCGCCGCGTCGGCCCCAGGGCACGGACGCGGCCTGCACCCGCAGCTGATTGGCTCGCTTGGCGAGGCTGTAGGCGGTCCCGCGATCGAGCCCGGCCGGGTCGAATACCGCCAGCCCGGCGAGCTCGGCGGCGGGCGTGCTGGCCAGCAGCCTGGCCACCTCAAGGTCCACGCTCGCCATGGTGCCCGCCATGCTGGCGATGCACACCGCCACCGTCCCCGGCACCACATGGGGAAGAAAGGCGTCGAGCACCAGCGCGGTGCCCACCACGTCCACCGCCACGATCGTCTCGACCGGCGCCTGCGTCGGCGACACGCCTGCAGTGTGGACGACGCAGCGCAGCCGCCCGAGTCCGGCCGCGCGGCCGGCCAGGTCGGCCACCTCCGCCGCCTGCGAGACGTCGACTCGCACGGGGTGGACGTCGTGCCCTTCGTCGGCCAGTGTCCTGGCCAGGGCATCGAGTGCCTCCTGGCGCACGTCCGCCAGCACGAGGGCGTGGCCAGCACCGAGACGCCGGGCGATCGCCCGGCCCATGCCGCCCGTGCCGGTGACCACCACCACGTCGCGGGCTGCTGTCACCGGCCGGCTCCCCGGCCAGGGCCCACAGCCCGATCGCCAGCGTCGCCAGCCCCCGCGTTCACCGATTGACCCGTCGGCACCGGCGACCGTGGGCGTACCCGTCGTCGATCGACCGAGCACCCGCGCACCGCACGGTCAGGTGTCACAGGCGGGCGCCGCCGCGCTCGGCCATCGCCCGGATCATGCTGTCCTGCACGAACGACGCCACCAGCTGGCCGTCCGTGCGGAAGACGTCGGCCCGCCCGTAGCTGCGGCCGCGCCCGGCATAGGGGCTGCGATGGACCAGCAGGAGCCACTCCCCGGCAGCGAGTGGTTCGTGGAAGGTGATGGTGTGGCTGAGCACACCTGTCGACAGCGTCCGGTGGGCCTGCGCCTGGCTCACGCCGGCGTGGGGCCGCATGGCGGTGCCGATGAGGAACCCGTCGGTGGCGAAGGCCAGCAGCGCCTGGCTGGTCGCCAGGTCGTCGGGCGCGCCGGGGAACCTCGTCCACACCTCGAGCTCGGGCGGCCCTACCGCCTCGGAATCGCTCAGGTCCACGTCCCCCACGATGCGCACCTCCCAGTCGCCCGAGTCGCCGCCGGGCGGCGGTGGCTGGAGCGCCGGCGCCCGATCGGCGTGGCGGATGAGGTCGGGCTCGTCCGCGCTCATCAGCACGAGCGAGCGCGTGCAGACGCGACCGCCCTGGCCGATGGTGACCGTGCTGCTGGCCAGCGACCGCCCGGCATGGACCGGCTCCACCGCCAGCTCCACCGGCTCCTCGGGTGAGGCGGGGCGGGCGAAGACGGTGTGGAGGGTCTTGACCACCTTGCCGTCGTTGCCGCGCAGGGCGGCCACCATCGACTGGGCCAGCAACTGCCCGCCGAAGACGACGTTGTGGGTCGAGGCCGCGTTCGGGGCGCGGTAGCGACCGGGACCCACCTCCTCGAGGTCGAGCGACGCCAGGATGGCCGAGACGGCGACCATGGTCCCCGACGCTATCGGCCGCGTCGCTGCCGAGGCCGGGCCGGCACCGTCAGGCCGCGACCTTGTCCCTGGCGTCCACTTTCATGATGCGAGCAAGGTTGCCACCCATGATCGCCTGGGTGTCCTCCTTGGAGAAGGACGCCGGCAGGTGGTCGACGTAGCTGCACGGTTCGGCCAAGCCCTCGGGGTGGGGCCAGTCGGAGCCGAACAGCAAGTGGTCGGTGCCCAGCTCCTGGGCCAGCAGGTCGATCTTGTCCTCGTGGAAGGGTGCGATGAAGATGTTGCGCTTGAAGGCGTCGACGGGATGCTCCTCGAACATCTGCGGCATCTTCTTGTAGACGTCGGCCAGGTGCTCGAGGAACGGGAGCACCCAGTCGGCCCCGTTCTCGATGAGGGCGAACCGCAGGTCCGGGAAGCGGGTCAGCAGGCCGTGGCAGGTGAGCGCGGCGCAGGTGTCCTCGATGGCCCGCTTGCCCATGGTCAGCATGCGGAAGGCGTCGAGGCGGAACGGCAGCATCTCGGTGGGCCCCGTCCAGTCGCTCTGGTAGCGGGCGTAGCCGCTGTCGGAGGCGTGCATGGATACGAGGATGTCGGCCTCCACCACCTTCTGCCAGAACGGGTCGAACTCGGGGTACGCAAGCGAGCGCGACCCGCGGTAGCCGGGCACGGGTGCCGGCCGGATGAGCACCGTCTTCGCCCCGCGCTCGACGCACCACTCCAGCTCCTCGATGGCCCTCTCGACGATGGGGAGGCTGATGACGGGCGTGGCGAAGATCCGGTCCTCGTAGTTGAAGGTCCAGGTCTCGTACATCCACTCGTTGAGGGCATGGATGGTGACGTGGATGAGCTCGGGGTCGTCGCGCATCCGCTCCTCGACGAGGCTGGCCAGCGTCGGGAACATGAGCGTGCGGTCCACGCCCAGCTCGTCCATCACCTTGATCCGGGGCTCGGGCTCGCGGAAGGCGGGGATGGAGCGCATGGGCTCGCCCACCAGCTCCCGGTAGGACTTGCCCTCCGGGTTGCCGTTGCGGAAGTACTCCTCCTGCGCACCGGGACGGGCCACCACGTCGAAGGTGGGGTTGGGGATGTAGTCGCTCACCACGTTGCGGACCATGATCTTGGTCCGACCATCGATCTCGACGTACTTGATGGCGTCCTTGTACCGGGCCGGCAGGTGGCGGGTGAGGGCGTCCCGGGTCTCGTACATGTGGTTGTCACTGTCGAAGACCGGAAAGTCGCAGGTGCGGGCCATGCGGTCACCTCTCAATGGTATTGACAACGACGTCGATATCGACAACGGCGACGAGGGCCACGGTACTGTATTATCGACGTCGATGTCAAGGGAGGGGATCCAGGGGGAGGACACCGGGGACCGGGTCGGTGGTGCCGGCTGGGACCACCACCGGCAATGCTGGATCAGGCAGGGCCACCTCGACCACGGACAGGGCCACCTCGACCACCGACAGGGCCACCGGCACGACCACCGGCACCACCGGTACGCCACCGGCTGCTGGATAGCCGGGGGGTGTCCGGCGGAGGTGCCCCACTACCAGGCCAACCCCACTGCCAGGCCGGTCGGCCCCGACCACGAGGACGATCCGGCCCCGCCACCGGGGCGATGAACAAGGAGCGGCACCAGTGACCGTCACCAACCGCAGCGACGTCTACTACGACCCCTACGACTTCGAGATCGACGCCGACCCCTACCCGGTCTGGCGCCGGCTGCGGGACGAGGCGCCGCTGTATTACAACGAAAAGTACGACTTCTTCGCCCTCAGCCGCTACGACGACGTCGAGCGGGGCTTGCTGGAGTGGGAGACCTACCGATCGGGCAAGGGGTCGATCCTCGAGCTCATCAAGTCGAACATCGAGATCCCTCCGGGTGCCATCCTGTTCGAGGACCCGCCGGAGCACCACATCCATCGCCAGCTGCTGTCACGGGTGTTCACGCCCCGGCGTATGAACGCCCTCGAGCCGAAGGTGCGCGAATTCTGCCGTCGTTCGCTGGACCCGCTGGTGGGTTCGGGGCGCTTCGACTTCATCAAGGATCTCGGTGCCCAGATGCCCATGCGCACCATCGGCTACCTGCTGGGCATCCCCGAGTCCGACCAGGAGGTCATCCGTGACCGCCTCGACGACGGGCTCCGCCTCGAAGCCGGCAAGGAGGGACAGTTCAGCGGCGAGTTCACCAACGAGATGTTCGCCGAGTACATCGAGTGGCGCGCCCAGCACCCCTCCGACGACCTCATGACCCAGCTGCTCAACGCCGAGTTCGAGGACGAGACGGGCACCACCCGCAAGCTCACGCGTACCGAGGTCCTGACGATGGTGGGGCTGCTGGCGGGTGCGGGCAACGAGACCACGACGAGGCTCATCGGCTGGACGGGCAAGCTTTTGGCCGAGCACCCCGACCAGCGGCGCGAGCTGGTGGCCGATCGCTCCCTCGTGCCCAACGCCATCGAGGAGATCCTCCGGTACGAAGCACCCTCCCCCGTCCAGGCCCGCTTCGTCGCCCACGACGTCGAGCACTACGGGACGACCGTCGCCCAGGGCAGCGTCATTTTGCTCATCAACGGGTCGGCCAACCGGGACGAGCGCCGTTTCGAGGACCCAGACCGCTTCGACATCCACCGCACGATCGGCCGCCACCTGAGCTTCGGCTTCGGCATCCACCTTTGCCTCGGCGCCGCCCTCGCCCGGCTCGAAGGGCGCGTGGCGCTCGACGAGGTGCTCCAGCGGTTCCCCGACTGGGAGGTCGACTGGGACAACGCCGTCCAGGCGCGCACCTCGACCGTGCGGGGCTGGGAGACCCTGCCCGTCGTCGTGACCTGAGCACGCCTGCACCGTGTCCTGAGCACGCCCCCACCGCGCCCTGAGGGACTCCTCGCTGTTCCACCACGACGAGCGCCGGCGGCGGCAACCCTGTTCCTCGGGCGGCGGGACGCGCCAGCGGGTTGGCGCGCCGATCCCGTCAGGACGCTCCGCCGTCGCGCAGGCGCAGGGCGTTGACCCACACCGCCACCACCTGCGCCACGCCCTCGTCGAACGGCGGAGTGATCTGTTGCTGGACGAACCAGGCCTCGGCAAAACGCGTCAGCATGGCCGTCAGCGCCTGGGCCGCCACCAGCGGGTCGAGTGCGGGGTCGGCCTGCGCACCGTCTTGCAGGTGGCGCACGATCCGGGCCACGTCCTGGCTGAAGCGCCGGTGACGCTCGGCCCGGGCCGCACCCACCCCCGGATCGAAGCGGGCCACCTGCTCGATCACGCCCATGATGTCAGCCTCGTCCCGGTAGTCGGCGAGGTACTGGTGGATCGAGGCGGACAACCGCTCGCGGATGTGCGCGACCGGTGCGCCCGGCACCGCGTGCTGCTTCGAGGTGAAGGCGGCACCCAACCGCGTCTCCTGGGCACTGGCCACCTCCCGGAACACCTCCTCCTTGGAGGTGAAGTAGTGGTAGAAGGAGCCATACGACAGGCCCGCCCGCTCGGCGATGTCCGAGATGCGGGCCTCGAGGAACCCGTGCTCCTCGAAGATCTCCTTGGCCGCCACCAGCAGCCGTGCACGCGTACGCGCGCCCTTCTGCGACCTCGGGCCGCTCGGCCGCCCCTCGCCCACCGGGAGCGCTCCGGAGCTCACGGCGCCGTGCGACCCCCTCACGCCCCGTCGCGTTGGAGGAGAAAGGCGCTCGATGGCGTGCCTCCCCCCGTCGAGACCACGGCCGTGCGTGCGCCGGCCACCTGGCGGTCGCCGGCCTCGTGGCGCAGTTGGGTCACCGCCTCGTACAGGAAACCGAAGCCGTGAGTCCGCCCCTCCGACAGCTGCCCGCCGTGAGGGTTGAGCGGCAGCTCGCCACCGAGTGCGATGCGCCGCCCGTCGCCGATCCAGTCCTGGGCCTCGCCCAGCCCGCAGAAGCCCAGCGCCTCGAGCCACGACACGGCGTTGAACGTGAACCCGTCGTAGAGCAAGGCGACGTCCACGTCCCCTGGCTCGAGCGCGCTGCGACTCCACAGGTGGGCAGCCTGGCCCAGGACCTGGGGCTCGTGTGTCAGGGTGCCCTGGTCCCAGGAGATGCGTTCGGCGATCTGGGTGCCCACCGCCTCGAACCGCACCGCCGGCTTGGGCAGGTCCGGGGCCACCGCCGCATCCGACACCACCAGTGCCACCGCCCCGTCACAGGGCACGTCGCAGTCGAAGAGGCCGAACGGCGAGGTGATGGGGCGGGCGCTGAGATAGTCGTCCATGGACATGGGCTCCCGGTAGATGGCAGCGGGATTGAGCGCGGCGTGCGCCCGCTCGGTCACGGCGATCCGTCCCAGCAGCTCGCGCGTCGCCCCGTAGCGGTGGAAGTACTGGCTGGCGTTCATGGCGATCCAGTTGGCGGCCGACATGGCACCGTAGGGTGCCTGCCACTGCCGGAAGCCCGACACCCGCTCGACGCCCTCGCCGTGGCGTCCCATGGCGGCGAAGGTCGATTCCCACACCGTACGGAAACACAGGACGTGACGGCACAGGCCAGCCGCCACCGCCAACATGGCCGCGATGACCGCACCGCCCTGGCCGGGAACCTCCATCCCGCCGTTGATCCACGCCGGCTGGATCCGCAGCGCCTCCTCCACCGCGCTCACCCCACCCTCGCTCATGCCAAAGCCCATCGCGCCGGGGTAGGTGGAGAGCCCGTCGATGTCCTCGAGCGCCAGCCCGGCGTCGGCCACGGCCGCCAGGCAGGCGTCGACCGTCAACGACAGCGGATCAACCATCAGGCGCCGCCCGATGCGCGAGCGCCCGATCCCGCTGATCACGCTGCGGTGCTCGAAGCGGTGGCCACTCAGCGGTGGCCGTACGGACGGACGTTGCGGATCACCGATGGGATCGAGCTCGGCAGTGGCTCCCGTTGGCTCGAACAATGGCAGCCACACGTCGCCGCACTGCTCGAAGCGCACGGCCACCTGCTGACCGATGTGCACATCTCCCGGCTCGCACCCCACCACGTTGGTGGTGAGGCGGACGCTGGCGTCCTCGGCCAGGGCCACGATGGCCACGACGTACGGGGGGTCGAAGCCCGGCAGCCAGCGATGGGCGTTGACGGTGAAGCCCACCACCGTGCCGAGCCCCGACACTGCTGTTTGCTCCCGGCTGCAGCTGCGGCAGGCGGGGCAGATGGGCACCGGCGGGTGCACGAGCTTCCCGCAGTCGCCGCAACCTTGGATGCGGAGCACGCCGTCGGCGCCCGAGGTCCAGAACCAGCCAGTCTCCGGGGTCAGCTCGGGCAACGGCCTCACGGCGTGCCTCCCGTCGCCCGCAGCCGAATGCGGCCCGCCGCGACTGCGGACACCGCCGCCGGCCGCAGCAGCGGCCGGCGGCGGTCCCGCGAGCGGAGCAGCCCGCTCACGACGATGCGGGGGCGACTGTCTTGCCCGGGACGATGGTCCCGCAGATGGGATCGGCGCCGGGAACGAGCTGGAAGCTCGACCCCGACAACTTGGTGACCCACAGGCAGTTGTCCACGCCGATGGCCGAACCGCTGCGGTCGCCCAGATCGAGCGAGTGGGTGCCGAACAGGCCCGCGGCGTTGAAATTCTTGATGCCCGACAGGGCGTCGATGAGCTGCGCCGGCGTCGGGTTGGGCGGTGCTGCCTGCAGGGCCTGAACCAGCATCACCACCGAGGCGTACCCCACGTACTCGGCGTAGGTCGGGTCACTGGTGACCCCGACCGCCTTCAGGTCGGCCTGGAGCTGCTCGGTGGCCGGGGTGTGCATCTCGATGGGCTCGAAGCTCGACGAGAAGTACACGTTCTGGGCCGCCTGCAGGGCTCCGGGACCCGCCTGCTCGAGGTCGCCGCCGTAGCCGGTGGCCAGCAGGGCCACCTTGAGGTTGACGCCCAGCTGGCGCAAGGCGGTGATGAGCGAGAACGCGGTGTTGGGGTCGGTGGTGGGCACCAGGCCGTCGATGCCGGCGTTCTTCATGGCCAAGGCGACCGGCTGCACGTTGGTGCTGCCGAAGGGGAAGCTGGCGTTGAGGTAGCCCACCTTGATCCCCGCCACCTGCGCCGACGCCGCCGCCGACTCCGCTGCCTCCGCCGAGATGGGCGAGATGCTGTACCCCAGGGCCGCCAGGTTGGTGACACCCTCCATCTTCATGAACTGGCCCGTGGTGGTCGACACCTTGGTCGAATCGATGGGCCCGTACACCGAGAACATGTTCTTGGAGGTGAGCCACTCCGGCCCGTCCTCGCCGGCGCCGACGACAGGCACACCCTGCTGGGTCAGGTAGTTGGAGAAGAGGAACGCGATCGAGCTGACGCTGACCACGGCCATGACGTGGTCCTGCTGCACCAGCTGCTGCGCTGCTGACAACGCGCTCGTCGGGTTGGTGGCCGTGTCGACGACGTCGTACTTGATGGTGTACCCGTGGCGCTTGGCGTACACCACGCCCGCCTGCACGCCCTGGGGGGCCGTCTTGTTGCCCGAGGCGGCCGGGCCCGTGATGTCGGCGATCACGCCGATGGTGACGGTCTTGCTTCCCGATCCGGCCGACGACCCGCCCGCCGAGGAGCTCGACGACGAGCTGCAGCCCGCCAGCACCGCCATCATGGCGGCGACGGAGACGAGCAGGACCTTGCCTTTGCTGGCCATGCGGTTGTTCCTCCCCTGTATCGCTTCGGTCGATGCGGAGCCGGACGGCACCGATCAGGTGGTTGCTGTCATCATCCCCTCGCCGAGGTACCGGCTCAGGACCTGCTGGCGGGCCAGGTTGGCTGGTCCACACCAGGACACCTCGCCTCGCTGGAGCAGGAGGCACTCGTCGGCAAACCCAAGCGCACGATGGACGTACTGCTCGGTCACGATCACGGTGACGCCCAGACGTCGCGCCTGCTCGAGGCCGTCGAACACGGCGTCCACCATGAGCGGTGCCAGGCCGAGCGACAGCTCGTCCGCCACCAGCACCGTGGGCCACATCGCCAGGGCCCGGGCCAGCGACAGCATCTGCTGCTCGCCCCCCGACAGGGTGGCCGCCAGTTGGTGCCGGCGCGCGCCCAGCACCGGGAAGAGCTCGAACGCCCGCTCCAGTGCCTGGTGACGACGGCGGCGGTCGCCGGCCAGCCGGGTCGCCATGCGGAGGTTCTCGAGCACCGTCAGCTCCCGGAACACGCCCCGCCCCTCGGGCAGGTGCACCACCCCGGCGCGCCGGATCCGGTAGGCGGGCCACCGGCTCACGTCGGCACCGCCCACCACGACCCGGCCGTCGTGGGGCACGAGCCCCGACACGGCGCGTGCCAGGCTGCTCTTGCCGGCGCCGTTGGGACCCAGCACGGCCAGCACGGCACCGGGCGCCAGGGTGAAGGACACGGCACGCAGCGCCACGGCGTCGCCGTAGCGGACACCGAGCCCGTCGACCACCACGGCGGGCTGGCTGGTCGCCCCGCCAGCGCCCGGCGCACCGGGCACAGCGCCCGCCCCTACCGGCGTGGCTGGTGATCCTGCCGGTGTGGCTGGCGGTCCTGCCGGTGTGGCTGGCGGTCCCGCCGGCGTGGCGTACGGCTGGCCGGCCAGCGCTGCGGACGCGTCCACGCCCCCGCCCGCGCCGGTCGGCCGGGCGTCGCGGCGATCGAGCTCCTCACCCAGGTAGGCGGCGCGCACGGCGGGATCGTTGCGGATCTGCTCCGGGGTGCCGTGGGCCACCAACCGGCCGAAGTCGAGGACCGACACGGCGCTGCACAGGCGCATCACCAGGTCGACGTCGTGCTCGACCAGCAGGACCGAGATGTCGTGCTCGGTCGCCACCCGCCGCAGCGTGACCTCGAATTGCTCGGTGTCAGCGGAGTCGAGGCCTGAGGACGGCTCGTCCAGCAGCAGCACTCTGGGCGCGGACGCCAGGGCCCGTCCCAGCTCGAGCAGGCGGGCGACGCCCAGCGGCAGGCCCGCCGCCGGCCGCTCGGCGAAGGGACCCAGGCCAAGGGTCTCGATCACCGAGTCGACGGCCTGCCGCTCGGCCGGGGTGGGCCGGTGGACGCTCCCCAGGGTGAACAGATCTGCCCACACCCGGCGCGGAGCGTGCCGGGCACGATGCGCCAGCACCAGGTGGTCGCGCACGGTGACACCGGGGAACAGCTCCGGATGCTGGAAGGTCCTCGCCATCCCGAGCTGTGCTCGCCGCTGCGGTCCGCTGCGGGTGACGTCCGTGCCGTCGATGCGCACCGTGCCCGCCGTCGGACGCAGCAGGCCGGACAGCACGCCGAAGAGGGTGGTCTTGCCAGCGCCGTTGGGGCCCACCAGACCCACGATCGCCGACGGCGGCACGTCGAGGTCGACGTCCTCGACGGCGACGACGCCACCGAAGCGCACCGTCACCCCGGCGCACGACAGCCGGGTCGGGACGCTGGTCACGGCGCAGCCTTCACCGTGGGCTGCCGCCTCGACGCGCCGGCGGGGTAGAGGCCCCGCTCCCGAGGTGCCGGCACGACCGGCCCGCCGGGGGCCGCACGGCGGCCGAGCAGGCGGGCCAGCAGGCGGCGCAGCTGACGCCCGTTCTCGAGCACGGCGCCGTCGGGGTTACGCGCCACCATCACCGCGCCCAGCCCGAACAGGAGGGCCGGCACCTCGCCCCAGCGCGCCGGCACGTAGCTCTGGAAGAGTCCGGGCAGCAGCGCGAAGGCCAGCCCCGCCAGGGCAGCTGCCGTGATGGAACGCACGCCCATCGTCACCACCACCGCCAACCACACCAGGCCGGCGAACGTCTCGAACGTCTGGGGCTGGGCGGCGTTGGCGTACATGGCGAGGAACCCACCGCCCACCGCCGCCGTGAACGCACCGAGCGCACCCACGATGACTTTGACCTGCAGGACACTCAGGCCCATCGTGCGCGCCGCCGGCTCGCTGTCGCGCACGGCCCGCAGGGCGATACCACTGGTGGAGCGGCGCAGGTTGACGGTGAGCAGTGCGAAAACGAGGAACACCCCGAGCGCCAGGTAGGAGAAGGCCAGGTTGCCGGTGGCGAAGCTCGGGCGACCCACGGCCACGCCCAGTCCGTCGTGGAGGAACTGGTTCCGGGTGAACACGAGCGTCTCGGCCAGCAGCCCGAAGGTCAGCGTCCCCAGGCCGACATAGAGGTCACCAAGGCGGATGGTCAGCAGACCGATCACGGCGCCGGCCGCAGCCGCCACCACGCCACCCATGGCCACCGCCAGCAGCACCGGCAGGTGCCAGACCGACGCGAACTGCCCGGTGGCGATGGCGCCGGTGCCGGCGAAGATGATCTGCGAGAGCCACAGCATGCCGCCCTCACCGGTGACCACCGTGAACGTGAGGAACGTGATGGCGTAGCACAGACCCAGGGCCACCAACCCGAGCCAGTACGCCGAGCCGTGGAAGATCAGGGGGAGCAGCGCGACCACCGCGAGCGGCACGGCCCCGGCCCAGGCGCCCGGCCCGGGTTCGGCCACCGCCGCCTGCCCGGCGACAGCGCCCTGGTTGGCGGGGCGGATCGCCCAGTCGAGGGGCCCGCCCAGCCCGTGCTCACCGGTCGCCGGCCCCTGCCGCACGGTGTAGGCGACCAGGAAGACGAGCATCACGGCGAAGGGCACGCTCGGGATGATGTCGGCGGAGAGCGTGCTGTTGGCGGGGAGGTACTTCTGGATGACGTCGGTCACGACGCCCATGGCCATCGCCACGGTGACAGCACCCGGCAGCGAACGCAGGCGGGCGGCCACCACGGCGGCGAAGGCGGCCGCCATGAGGGCCGTCATCCCCGTGGTGGTCAGCCCGTTGGTCGGAGCCACCAAGATGCCTGCCAGCCCGGCGAGGGTGGAGCTGGCCGCCCACACGCCCAGAGCCACCCGCCCGGGATGCGTCCCTGACAGCATGGCCATGGCCTCGGAGTCGACCACGGCCCGGACGCGCAGGCCGGCGTCGGTGAACCGAAGGACGACCGTGCCGACGACCAGGACGAAGACCAGAAAGCCATAGATGACGAGCTGGTCGGTGGTGACCGGCGAGCCCAGGACGTGCAGAGGCCGGTCGCTCTGCAGGGCCAGGCCGGGTGCCGTGTCGATCGTCTGGGACCCAAGTAGCAGGTCCGCTGCCGGCGGCAGTGCCACGGACAGGCCGATGGTGCTCACCAGCTTGACGAGGGTGGACTTGCCCCGCACGAACCGGAAGAGCACGGCGTAGAGGACGACGCCGAGCACCGGCGCGAACAGCCCGATGGAGACGACACCGGCCGTCCACGTCGCCCAGCTGTGCTGCGAATTGAGCCAGTAGTAGAAGCGGGCGACGACGTAGGCCATCGACCCGAAGGCGAAGTTCAAGACGCCAGCCGACTCGTAGGTGACGACCAGGCCGGCAGCCGCGATGGCGTAGATCGACCCGAGCGCCAATCCGGCCAGCACGTACTGAACCACTCACCCCTCCCCCGAGCCAGCCGCACCACGAGCGGTGGCACTGCGGCAACGCCACCGTACTGTGGCCGACGTCGATATCGGAGTCAAGACCCTGGTGGAGAAGCGTGTTCTCCGTCTGAGAGCACTGCACTCCTGGGCCGGTGCCCTGCGTGAGGGCGGAGCACACGTACCGCTCGAGAGCTCCCGAGCATCCGCTGGCGAAACGGCCCCGGCGGGCGGCGCTGGGGAGGCCGGGGCTCGACTGCCGCTGGGAATCGCCTACTTCGGGGGGAAGCGCAGGGCCCCGTCGAGGCGGATGTTCTCCCCGTTGAGGTACGGGTTGCGCACGACGGACTCCACCAGGAGGGCGAACTCCTCGGGCCGGCCCATGCGCTTGGGGAATTGGATGTCGCGTACGAGTTTGTCGCGCAGCTCCGCCGCCACGCTCAACATGATGGGGGTGCCCATGGTGCCCGGGGCGATGGCGCACACCCGGATGCCCAGCGGGGCCAGGTCCCGGGCGAGGGGCAGGGTCATCCCCAAGATGGCTGCCTTGGCCGCGGCGTAGGAGACCTGGCCGGCCTGTCCCTCCATGCCGGCGATGGACGCCGTGTTGACGACCACGCCCCGCTGGCCATCTGCGTCAGGCTCGTTGGCGGCCATGGCCGCAGCCACCAGGCGGGTGACGTTGAAGGTCCCGACGGCGTTCATGCGCATCGTCTCGACGAAGCCCCCTTTGTCGAGCGGCGTGCCGTCACGGCCCACCGTGCGCCCGCCGCCCACGCCCCCACCGGCTACGTTCACGAGGACCGACAGCACCCCCAGCGACCGTCCGGCCTCGATGGCCACCCCGACGGCGTCATCGTCGTCGACGTCGCCGGCGACGGCCGCCACCCGGTCGCCCAGGTGGGCCGCCAGTTGCCCCGCCCGCGTCCCGTCGCGGTCGAACACCACCGCCGCCATGCCGAGTCCCACCAGGTGCCGGACCACGGCGGAGCCGAGCCCTCCAGCGCCACCCGTGACGATGGCCGAACGTCCGTCGAATTCCATGCGCGCACCTCTCCCGAATCTCCCGAGTGCCCCAGGCCGCCCGCACCGCTGGCGCAGTGGTCCACCGCCGTCGGTGGGCAACGCGATCGGGCCCGGCGGACCGTAGACGAGGTTTGACTGCGACGTCAATATCAGGTATCGTCCGCCCCCGCATGCTGCTGCGCCGCACGCCGGATCAGGAGTTCCTCCGCGAGACCACGGCCCGGTACCTGGACGACGCGGTGCCAGCCCACGAGCTGCGACGCCTGCGCGACGACCCAGCCGGCTTCGATGCCGCCTACTGGCGCCAGGGTGCGGAGCTGGGATGGACGTCCCTGCTCGTCCCCGAGGACCGCGGCGGTGGCAGCGTGAGCGGCAGTGGCCTGGTGGACGCCACCCTGCTCGCCTACGAGCTCGGCTGGCACGCCGCCCCGGGGCCCTTCGTCGACTGCAACGTCGTGGCGGCCGCCCTGGGTGCAGCAGATGGAGGCCATGACGAGGTCATCAAGAGCCTCATCTCGGGCGAGTCCGTGGCCGCGTGGTGCATGGCCGAAGGGCATCCCGGCGGCCAGCTGCCCGAGGGCATCGAGCTCGAGGTCCACCTCGAACCGGGCGGCGTCGTCCTGCGCGGCGTGAAGCGCCCGGTGGAGTCGGCCGCGCAGGCGTCGCACCTGCTGGTCACGGGCCGCCTGACCACCGACCGCGCCCGCCAGGGGCTCACCCAGGTCCTCGTGCCGGCCGCAACCGCCGGCGTCGAGCTGCAGCCCATGCGCAGCGTCGACCTCACCCGCCGTTTCTGGGCGGTACGTTTTCGCGACGTCCGCCTTCCCCTCGACGCCGTGGTGGGCGAGCCCGGCGCCGCGACCGAGGCGGTGACCCGCCAGCTGCACCAGGCCATCGCCCTGAGCACGGCCGAGTCGGTGGGCGCCATGCAGCGCGCCTTCGACATGACGGTGGCCTGGGCCTTCGACCGCTACTCGTTCGGGCGGCCGCTCGCCTCCTACCAGGCCCTCAAGCACCGCTTCGCCGACATGAAGACGTGGCTCGAGGCCAGCCACGCCGTGGCCGACGCTGCTGCCGCGGCCGTGGACGCCGGTACGTCGGAGGCGGCCGAGCTCGCCAGCGCGGCCAAGGCCTACGTGGGTGAGTACGGCACCGAGCTCGTCCAGGACTGCGTCCAGCTCCACGGCGGTATCGGTGTGACCTTCGAGCACGACCTGCACCTGTTCGTGCGCCGGGTGACCCTCGGCCGCGTCCTGTTCGGCACCCCCTCCGACCACCGCCGGCGCCTGGCTGCCATCCTCGAGCGCGAGGAGCTGGTCTCGTGAGCGGGGACACCGACCGCGACGCAGCGGTTCGTGGCGCCGTCGGCGACGACGGCCTCGAGGATGTCGAGCACTTCCGGGCCCGGGCGCGCGCCTGGGCCGAGGAGAATTTGGCGCCGCTGGATCCCACGGCGCTCGAGGTCAGCTTCCGGGCCGGACTCACCGAGGAGGAGGAGCTGGCAGCCGTGGCCCACGACCGGGCCGTGCAACGCAAGCTCTACGACGCCGGCTTCGCCGGGATCTGCGTGCCCCGTGAGTACGGCGGTCAGGGACTCACACCGGCCCACCAGCGCGCCCTCAACGACGCCCTGGCCGGGTTCGAGTTCCCCATTCGGCTCCAGTCCCCCACCTTCGCACCGTGCCTGGCAGTCCTGCTCGACTTCGGCACCGAGGAGCAAAAGCGCCGCCACGTCCCCGCCATCTTGCGGGGAGAAGAGCTGTGGATGCAGCTGCTCTCGGAGCCCAGCGGCGGCTCGGACGTGGCCGCGGCGCTGACCACGGCCGTCCGTGACGGCGAGCAGTGGATCCTCAATGGCTCGAAGATCTGGACGACGGGCGCGTGGTGGTCCGACTGGGGACTGTGCCTGGCCCGCACGAACTGGGACGTGCCCAAGCACCGCGGCCTCACCGTCTTCATGCTCCCGCTGCGCCAACCTGGCGTGGAGATCCACCGCATCGAGATGCTCAACGGCTCCAAGGAGTTCTGCCAGGAGTTCCTGACGGACGTGGTGGTGCCCGACAGCGACCGCCTCGGCGAGGTCGACGACGGCTGGACGGTGGGGACCCGGTGGATGTTCCACGAGCGGATGCTCTACAACTCGCCGCTCGTCACCTTCCCGGTCGGCAACAGTTTCCACGCCTCGGGTCCCTCGCTGGCCGGCGTGGCACGAGCCGTCGGACGCGCCGACGATCCGCACGTCCAGGAGCTCGTGGGCGAGGCACGCATGCTCGACATCGTGGGCGAGCGGCTCCAGGAGCGCATCGGCACCGGCATCCGCCAGGGCCTGATCTCGGACCAGGCCGCCGCCATCGCCCGCCTCTTCAAGGGCGTCGTCTCGTCGCGGGTGCGGACCATCGCGTTCGACATCGCCGGCGCTGCCGGCGGGGCGTGGCTGGCCGAGGACGGCGCAGCAGCCGAGCGGGGCACCGAGTTCCTCGTGCGTCAGACCGGCTCCATCGGCGGCGGCACCACCGAGATGGCGCGCAACGTGATCAGCGAGCGTCTCCTCGGCATGCCGCGCGAGCGGGCGCTGGACCGAGACGTCCCCTTCCGCGACGTGCCCCGGGGGGCGGCGGGCCGCAGGGGGCAGGGGGTCGCTACGATCACCGGCGGCGGCAGCCCGGCCCAGCCGGCTGGCCCGGGCGCCGCACGGGAGGAGGGGACATCGCCATGACCGCCGTCATGCAGGGCGTGCGCATCCTGGAGGTGGCCGAGCAGACGTTCGTGCCCGCCGCATCCGCGCTGCTCGCCGACTGGGGAGCCGAGGTCATCAAGATCGAGCACGTCGAGCGGGGCGACGCCATGCGGGGGTTGGCGTCCTCGGGCATCGCCATGATCGGCAACAGCGTGCACGTGCTGTTCGAGCATTCGAACCGGGGCAAGCAGAGCCTGGGTCTGGACCTGGCCTCGCCCGAGGGGCTCGACATCCTCTACAAGCTGGCGGCCACCAGCGACGTGTTCCTCACCAACAAGCTGGCCAGCGTGCGCAAGAAGCTCAAGATCGACGTCGATGACATCCGGGCGCACAACCCGAACATCATCTACGCCAGGGGCACCGGTCAGGGCGAGCGTGGGCCCGACGCCGACAAGGGCTCTTACGACTCATTGGCCTTCTGGGCCCGGGCCGGCGTGTGCCTGTCGGTCACCCGCACCGACTACGACCACGTCGTCGGGCCGCCGGGACCGGGATTCGGGGACTCCATCGGAGCCATGACCATCGCCGGCGGGATCATGGGCGCCCTGTTCCACCGCGAGCGCACCGGCGAGGCGACCGTCGTCGACGTGTCGCTGCTGGCGTCGGGCATGTGGGCCATGGGCCAGACCATCAGCCTGTCGCTCCAGCTCGACATGCCGTGGCAACCCCCTCCCGGCGGTGCGCCGAGCAACCCCCTGACCGGCAACTACCGGGTCAAAGACGGTCGCTGGATCTCGCTCACGTGCCTGCAGGCAGCCAAGTACTGGCCGTCGATGGCCGAGGTCATCGGCAGGCCCGAACTCGCCACGGACCCCCGCTTCGCCGACCACGAGTCCCTCCTCGCCAACGGCAAGGAGGCGGCAGCCATCCTGCGCGACGCGTTCCTCCAGCACACCCTGGAGGAGTGGCGCGAGAAGCTCGCCGCGTTCACCGGACAGTGGGCGGTCGTGCAGAACACGGTGGAGGTGGCCAGCGACCCCCAGACCGTGGCCAACGACTACGTGCAGAAGGGCGAGACGGCGGAGGGCACGCCCTACACGCTCGTCTCGGCGCCTGTGCAGTACGACGAAGCGGCGGCACCCATCAAGCGGGCACCGCAGTTCAACGAGCACGGCGACAAGATCCTGGCCGACCTGGGCCTCGACTGGGACACCATCGTGGACCTGAAGGTCCGCGGCATCGTGGCCTGAGCGAACCGCTGAGCACAACGAGGGAGAAGAGCCAATGGGTGCGTTCGAGTCGTTCTCGTACAAGGGCAAGCGCGCACTGGTCGTCGGCGGCGCCACGGGCATGGGGGCGGCCACCGCCGAGCTCGTCCAGGACGCCGGGGCCGAGGTCGTCATCATGGACATCGCCGAGCCGTCGCTCGCCGGCGCCAAGTTCATCCCCATGAACCTGGCCGACAAGGCGTCCATCGACGCCGCGGTCGACCAGTGCGGTGGGCCGGTCCACGCGCTGTTCTCCTGTGCCGGGGTGGCCGACGGCACACCCGGCATCGAGAAGATCAATTTCATCGGCCACCGGCACCTGATCGACCGGCTCCTGGCGAGCGACATGATGCCCCGGGGCTCGGCCATCGGCTTCATCTCGTCGGCTGCCGGGCTGGGCTGGGAAGCCAACCTGGGCCGGCTGAAGGAGTACCTGGCGACCCCGGACTTCGACACGGCCGTGCAGTGGGTGGCCGAGAACGGCGGCGCCGACTACATGTCGACCAAGCAGGCCATCTGCGCGTACGTGGCCCTGCAGGCGTTCCCCATGCTCAAGCGGGGCATCCGCATTAACGCCATCTGCCCCGGCCCCACCGACACGCCGCTGGCTCGGGCCAACGCCGAGATGTGGCTGGGATTCGGCGCCGACTATCGCGAGGAGCTGGGCATCGGGCCGTCGGCTCCCATGGACCAGGCGTACCCGCTGGTCTTCCTCTGCAGCGACGCTGCCGTGGCCGTCAACGGCATCACCATGGTCACCGACGCCGGGTACATGAGCGCCGGGGTCACCGAGGCCTTCCCCGCTGCCACCGCGGCAGCCAACTTCCTGCTCGGACGCTACTGACACCACGGCGCCGCCCGCGTCCTGCGGCACCACCACCGCCCTCACCGGCACCGACCGCACGCCCTCCACCATCGGCACCGACGCTGACGACACCGACGACGAGACCACCGACACCGACGACGAGACCACCGACACCGACGACGAGACCACCGGCACCGACATCAATGTCCCGGCCACGGCCGACCACGGACGGGTCGCCCCTCGTCCTCCGTGCCCGGGCACGCTGGGGTGACGTCGTCGTCGCCACGACCGCACGGGCCCTCATGACCCCCGGCGCGCCGGGCAGGCCGGAACTGTGGTTCCCGGTTGCCGACGTGCACCTCGACCTCCTGCCCCCCGCCGAGCGCGCCTGCCTGGTCCGGGTCGAGCGGCGTCCGGGTCCGGGGGGTGCCGAGGTGAGCGACATGGCCGCCTTCGACGACGACCGGGTGGTGGTGGAGGTGCTCGATCCGATCGGCAGCGGCGCGGACGGGCCGTCGGTGAAGCGCTTCCCCGTGTGGGGCACCGCCGCCGACCTCGTCGACATCCTCGACGTCCGACCCGACGGGCCGGGACGGTACCGGGGGGTGCCGCGAGGCTTCAACCGCACCCGTGCCGTGGTGGAGGGCAGCCAGCTGCTGGGCCAGGCGCTGGTGGCGGCCGGGCGCAGCCACCCGGGCCGCCGGGCTGTGTCGGCGCACATGGTATTCGTGCGGCCCGCAGATCCCGCCCGGGAGCTCGAGTTCACCCTCGACGAGCTGAGCCGGGGTCGAAGCTTCTCGGCCGTGGCGGTGGCCGTGGCGCAAGACGGTCGGCAGTGCGCGGCCGGAACCTTCCTCCTCGACGCCGGCGCACCCGACGCCGTCCGCCACGCCATTCCACCCCCCGAGGTCCCCGGACCCCACGAGAGCGTGCCGTGCGACATGTCGGTGCTCGGGCGCGACATCCGCGTGGTCGACGGCGCCTACGACGCCGATCCCGATGCCGTGGGCCCGCCCGTCATCGATGCCTGGGTCCGCTTCGCGCAGCCGCCCGACGACCCCCTCCTGCACGAGGCCCTGCTGGCGCAATTCACCGGGCACATGTCGATCGCGGCCGCTCTCCGCCCCCATGCCGGCGTCGGCCAGCACCAGGCGCACCGCACCCTGTCGACAGCGGTCAACGCCATCGCCATCTCCTTCCACGCCCCGGTGCGGGCCGATCGCTGGATGCTCTACCACCACCACGCCACCGTGGCGGCCGACGGCATGACCCACACCGAGTGCCGGGTGCATGACGAGGGCGGCGGCCATCTGGCGTCGTTCACGGTGGACGCCATGGTCCGTCCGTTCGCACCGGGTTCCCCGGCCATGGACGAGCGGCGGGTCCTGTGACGGGGCCTCGGCGGCGGCAGGCGGTGGTCCGAGCGGCGGGGCCCGCCGGGAACGGGCCGTCCTCGCTGTGGCCGAACCCCGCCGGGAGCGGTCGGTGGGCCTGACCAGCGGACGCGGCCCCCTGAGCGGCCAGCCGGCGGGCCGGTGGTCGGCACCGGTCCCCGACGGCCTGACGTACCTGGAGCCGTTCCCCCGGCGGGTGCGGGCCGAGCGCGGTGGTACGACCGTCGTCGACTCGGAGCGGGTGGTGCTGGTCCACCGGCCGGGCGCACCACCCGTCTGGGCCTTCCCCCGCGCGGACGTGACGGGCGTCTCCAGCGAACCCGAGCCCCTCGTGCCCGGGTACGTCCGGGTCCCGTGGGAGGCAGCGGACGCCTGGTTCGAGGAGCAGGACCAGGTCTTCGGGCACCCCCGCAACCCCTACCACCGAGTGGACTGCGTTCCCAGCGGGCGGCGCCTGGAGGTGATGCTGGCGGGAGTCGTCGTGGTCGACAGCACCGACACCGTCGGCGTCTACGAGACGGCCATGGCGCCGCGGCTGTACGTGGCCAGGGATGCGGTGCGCCCGGGCGCTCTCATGGCGAGCCCCACCACCACGTACTGCCCCTACAAGGGGACGGCCACCTACTGGTCGGTGACCGCCGGCGGCCGGACCGTGCAGGACGCCGCCTGGTCGTACGAGGACCCCTTCCCCGAGTGCGGCGCCATCCGAGGGATGGTGTGCTTCGATCCCGCACGCGTGGAGGTGGTGGCGGCGCTGCCGTGGTGGAGCTTCTCCGATATTGACGTCGCCGTCGACATCGAGGAAGCTACGCCCGGTCCCGCCCGGCGGGACCCGCAGAGCTGAAGGAGCTGGGGGATGCCCGACTACAAGTTCGTGCTGTACGAGACGTTCGACGAGGGCAGGATCGCCCGGATCATGCTGAACCGGCCCGAGGCCCGCAACGCCCAGAACCGCGGCCTGTTGGTCGAGCTCAACGACGCCTTCCTGCGGGCGGAGGCCGACGACGAGGTCCGCGTGGTCATCCTGGGCGGCACCGGGCCCATGTTCTCCTCGGGCCACGACATGGGCTCCAAGGTCTCTCTCGAGGAATTCAGTGGACCCAACAAGCATCCGACCCGCACCATCAACGGCGGGACGCGCAAGGCGGCCGAGTCGCTCATGCTCCAGGAGTGGCACTACTTCTTCGACAACACCCGCCGCTGGCGCAACCTGCGCAAGATCACCGTCGGCCAGGCCCACGGCGACGTGTACGCGGCAGGGCTCATGCTCCTGTGGGCGTGCGACCTCATCGTGTGCGCCGAGGGCACGCGTTTCGCCGACGTCGTCGGTGCCCGGCTCGGCATGTGCGGCGTGGAGTACTTCGCCCACCCCTGGGAATTCGGTCCCCGCAAGGCCAAGGAGCTGCTGCTCACCGGCGACGCCATCGACGCCGACGAGGCCCACCGGCTCGGGATGGTGAGCAAGATCTTCCCCGGTGACCGTCTCGAGGAGATGACGCTGGACTTCGCCCGCCGCATCGCCCAACTGCCCACGATGACCGCGCTGCTCATCAAGGAGTCGGTGAACCAGTCCGTTGACAACATGGGCTTCTACAACGCCCTCAACGCCTGCTTCACGCTGCACGAGCTCAACCACTCGCACTGGGCCTGGGTGAACGAGGACCACTACCCCGTGGCCAAGGAGGACTCGGGCATTCCCAACTGGCGGGACGCCCCGCCCATCGTGGTGGCGGAGAAGGACACGGTCCGGGCCGAACGCTGAGCTCGCCGGTCCCCCACGCACGGGCAGCACCGTGAACGACGACCTGGGGACGTCCTCCCTCCGCCTGGAGCGCCGCGGGTCGATCGCGTGGTGCGTGATCGACCGCCCGAGCGCGCGCAACGCCCTCACCCCGGCCATGTACTACGGCATCAAGAAAGCGGTCCGCCTCGTGAACGGCGACCCCGACCTGGCCGCACTCGTCATCACCGGCACCGGCGACGTCTTCGCACCCGGCGGCGACCTGGGGGGTCGGTCCGAGCCGGGCGAGACCTTCCCCGACGCCGTGGGCCCCGACGTGCTGCCGTTCCTGGCCATCCGCGACAGCCGAGCCCCGGTCGTGGCCGCCGTCAACGGCATCTGCCAGGCGGGGGGCCTGCTGATCGCCATGATGGCCGACATCGCCGTGGCCAGCGACCGGGCCACGTTCCGGGTTCCCGAGCTGCTGCGGGGCATCCCCGACGCCACGTATGCGGCCGTGCTGCCGGCACATGTGGGCGTGGCCGTGGCCCGCGACCTGCTGCTCAGCGCCCGGCCCTTCGACGCCCACGAAGCCCAGCGCCTGGGGGTGATCTCCCGCGTGGTGCCCCACGAGCGTCTGGAGCAGGCAGCCACCGAGGCCGCCTACGAGATCCTGCGCACCGCCCCCGACGCCCGTGTCCACGTCAAGCGCATGCTCCACGAGCACTACGGGCCGATCGACTACCAGACCATGTTCTGGGCGCTCGAGCACTCCTCCGAGCCTCGCGAGGGGATGCGGGCCTTCATGGAGAAGCGACCCCCGGCGTGGGTGCCGGCGGATGTCCCCGGCCGGCGGCCGGGCTGAACGGGACAGGAAGCCGACCGTGACCGATCCCGCCCCGGGCCCCGAGGTCGCAGGCGACCGCTCCGCCATGGGCGACCGGGCCGCGGAGGGCGGCGTGCCGCGCCACATGCTGCGCGAGCTCGGGTTCGCCGTGCACAGCGCAGGCGAGCAGCTGCGGGGCGAGGCCGAGGTCACCGACCTCATGCACGTGCCGGGTACCGCCAGCCTGCGCACCTCCATCCTCGCCGTGTGGACCGATCTCATGTCCGGGCTCCTGGCGGCGCGCACCATGGCGCCGAAGGTGCCGGTGACCCTCGAGCTCGACGTCCACCTCTACCGTCCCGGGCCGGCGGCGGGCTGGGTTCGGGCCACCGCCCGCACCGTCAAGGCCGGGCGGACCGTGTTCGCCGCTGCCGTCGACTTCACCGACGACCGGGGCGAGCCGCTGGCCCTCGGCGCCGCGTCGTTCATGGCAGCACGGGATCCCTCGGTGTCCCTGCCGCCGCGCATCACCATCGACGTGCCACCCCAGCAGGAGCGACTGCGCGTTCCCTTCGCCCAGCGGGCCGGCTGCCGGCGCCAGGCGCCGGGGGTCGCAGTGATCCCCAGAGCGGAGGATGGCCTCAATTCCTCCAATACCGTCAACGGCGGCCTGATCGCCCTGGTGGCCGAGGAAGCCGCGCTGTCGCTCGCACCGAGGACCACGCTGTGCACCTTGGACGTCCGCTACCTTCAGCCCGTGCGGGTCGGGCCGGTGCGGGCGGCGGCCACCATGCACGGCCAGCTCGGGCGCGTCGAGCTGCGCGATCTCGGCCACCACGACCGTCTCGCCGCCGTGGCCACCGCACGCGTCTTCGCCCCCGCAGGCACCGAGGGAGGAAGCTGAGATGCTCTTCGCACTGCGATTCGACTTCCGAAACCCGCCCATGGCGAAGACGGTCATGGCCGACCGGTACGCCGCCGCCCTGGACATGGCGGCGTGGGCAGACGGATTGGGCTGCGTGAACATCGCCATCTCCGAGCACCACGGCTCGCCCGACGGTTATCTCCCGAGTCCCCTGGTGATGGCGGCGGCCATGGCGGCGCGCACCGAGAAGGTGCGGTTCCTCATCGCCGCGCTCATCGCCTCCTTCCAGGACCCGCTCCGGCTGGCCGAGGACCTGCTGGTGCTCGACCACCTGAGCCGGGGTCGGGTGGACCTCATCGTGGCTGCCGGGTACGTGCGCGAGGAGTTCGAGCTCTTCGGCGTGCCCATGGGGGAGCGGGCCAGGCGGGTCACCGAAGCGGTCGCCACCATCCGGGCGGCGTTCACGGGCGAGCCCTTCGAATTCCGCGGCCGGACCGTGCAGCTGACCCCGGGACCGTTCCGCCCCGGCGGTCCGTCCATCACCCTCGGCGGCAGCAGCGAGGCCGCCGCCCGGCGCGCCGCGCGCATCGCTGACGGGTTCATCCCGAGCGAGCCCGAGGTCTGGCCGCACTACCGTGACGAGATGGTCCGCCTGGGCAAGCCCGACCCCGGGCCGTGCCCAACCGGGCCGACCCGGGTGGTCGCCTTCGCCCGCGATCCGGAGGAGGGCTGGGCGCGGATGGCACCGTTCTTCCTCCACGAGGCAAACGCCTACGGCGCCTGGCAGGCTGCCTCGGGTCTGCCCACCCCGTACCGGACCGTTCCCGACGCCGACGCCCTGCGCGACAGCGGCCAGTACCGCGTGCTCACGCCCGAGCAGTTCGTCGAGGAGCAGCGACAGGCACCGTTCCCCTTCGCCATGCTGCACCCCATGTGCGGCGGGATGCCGGTGGACCTGGCGTGGTCGAGCCTGCGACTGTTCGAGGAGGAGGTGCTGCCCGCCTTCCCCTGAGCCTGCCGGCGCCGGTTCACGACGACCGGCGCGCGGCGACGACGTCGTCCACCAGCCCCCAGGCGAGCGCGCCGGACGCGTCGAGTGCCCTCCCCGTCACGGCCAGGTAGGCGGTGCGCTGGCGGCCGATGCGCCGCGGGATGCTGACGGTCCCCCCGGCACCGGGGACGAGCCCGAGCTCCAGCTCTGGCAGGCGGAACGAACTGTCCGGCGTCGCCACCACCGTGCCGGCGAAGGCAGCGAATTCCATGCCCGCCCCCACGCACGCTCCATGCACGTGTGCGGTGAGGCGCGTGCTGAGGGCGGCGAGCAGCCGGGCGGGGCTGCGCGCCGTGCGAACCAGGTGTGCACTGGCCGGGTCCGCCAGGGTCCCGAACTCCTCCAGGTCGCCTCCGGAGCAGAACGAGGGACCGTTGCCGCGCAAGGTCACAGCAGCGATCGTCTCGTCGGCCAGGGCCACCGCCAGCGCGTCGCACAACTGCTCGCGCAACCGGCGGTCCACGGCGTTGTGCACGTGGGGGCGGTTGAGGGTCACCATGAGCTCGTCCCCCCGTCGCTCGACCACGACTGTCTCGGCGGGTTCCGGTCTGGTCCGGGAGCGACGGCCCTGGCGGCGTGCCGCCAGCCACGCCGCGAAGGCCGGACCCGACTGCAGGGTCGAGTAGGCGAGGGACTCGAGGACCAGCCCCTCTGCCACCCCAGTACCGGCCCCGGCCCGAAGCAGCTGGGCCAGCACCACCGCGGGCTGCGGCGTGGCGGCCACCCGCTCGCCCACCCGCGCCAGCTCGGCGTCGAGATCCGCGCTCGCCACCCATCCCGGAGGCACGCCCCTGCCGCTGCCAGCAGCCGGGCACAGGGCAATGTCGGCGACCCTCGGTGGCGGCCCGGCCGGCACCGCGCCCGACACCGCCAGCACCACGGCCGGCAGCGCGGGGCGGCACGCCAGCGCCGCCACGCCCTCGCCGTGCGCGTCGAGGACCACCAACGGGACGCCGCCCAGGTTGTCGAGCAGCAGATCGTCGCCGGCCGGCGACGCGAGCAGCGTGGCGGCGGCGGCAGGGGACAAGGTGGCCGGGACGAAGGCGGCGATCGGCGCAGCGTACCGCCGGGCCGGTTGGGCCGGCGTGGTCATCCCGAGCGGTGCACGACGCGACCGGCAACCACCGTGGCCGCCACCGGCCCCCCGCGCCCGGCCGGTGCGGGCAGGTCCGCCCCTCCCAGCACGCACAGATCGCCCGGCTCGCCCACCGCCAGCTGCCGGCGCCGGGCGGGGGCACGCGCCCGGCCCAGGAACAGCCCGAGCGCCGCGGCCAGCGGCAGCCGCTCGGAGACGCCCATGGTGGCGCCCGACACCGTCTGCCGGCGGTGGGCGCCGTGCACCGCCACCCACGGATCGGCGGGACCCAGCGGGGCGTCGGTCCCCGCCGCCAGTGCCACGCCCCCGGCCAGCAGGGATGCAGCCCGGTGCAGCTCGGCATGCTCGCGCGGCGGCAGCTCGCGCCGGTAGGTGTCACCCCGGGCGTGCAGCAGACCGGGGTTGATGACCACCGTGACTCCCAGGGCAGCCAGGGCAGCCACGGCGCTGGCGGGCACCACGGCCGCGTGCTCGATGCGATCCCCGGCCACCGCACCGGCTTCCGTCAGCGCGGCGAGGGCCAGGGCGAGCTGCACGGCGGTGACGCAGTGCATCGCCACCGGAACCCCGGCGTCGTGCGCCCGGCGAACGGTCGCCACGAGCTCGTCGACGACCGGCAGGCGGTCGTCGTCGAGGAGGATCTTCTGCGGACCGCGCTCGATCAAGGGATGGGCGGGCAGGGCAACCCCGGGCGCGCACATGACGCACAGCCGGAGCCCCATGCGGCCGGTGGTCACCGAGCCGGCCAGGCCCGCCACGGCGGCGGCGTCGAGCCCCGGGGTGGCGTCGGTCACACCCGTCACGCCCCACGACGCCAGCTCGGCGCCGACCGCCGCGTCCTCGTCGAGCACGTCCCCGGTCCCCAGGCGCAGCTGCAGCCAGCCGTCCATGCGCCACAGCCGGCCGGTCACCCTGCCGCCACCGTCGCGTTCGACTCGGTCGTCGTCGACCTCGTCGAGGCCCAGCTCCTCCACCCCGGCGGAGCTCACCACCCACAGCACCCCGCTGCGGTGCTGGACCCGGACCTTGGCCCCCGGCACCATGGCGTCGAGCACCCAGCGGTCGAGCTCGCCCGCCACCGATTCGTGGTAGCCGACGGCCCGCCGCCAGCCCTGCTCGTCAACGGGCGCGCCGCGCAGGGCGGCCACCATCGACGACGCGTCGGCGACCTCGGGGGGACCCACCTGCACCGACCGGCGGGCGGCCATCATCGCCCGCAGGTGGAGGTGGTGGTCGTGCAGGCCGGGGAGCACTGCTGCACCGGCGACCTCGAGCACCTCCTCGCCCTCCCGCGGGCGCAGCTGGGCACCCACCTCGGCGACGACCCCGGCCGTGATGCGCACATCGGCCCGGCGCCCGCGGCAGCGACCGTCGTCACCCACGCCCTCGGGCCCGACCAGGACGCCACCGCGCACGAGCAGGTTGCCCACCGGCTCCAGAGCCACGCCGGGATCCTACGAAACCGCCCCACGGCGGAAGCTGCCGCTCGCCAGGCCGCAGGATTGTGATTCGACGTCGGATTTGATTCGGCGACGGGACCCGGCCTTCAATTGCACCCCGACACCGGCGGACAGCAGCGGCGCGGCGCTCGGCGTGCCCTCGTCCCGCCGCCGAGCCCGAGGAGGCCCGTTGCCCGACGCAGTCATCCTGTCGGCCTGCCGCACGCCCATCGCCACCAGCGGCCGGGGCAGCCTGGTGGACGCCGACCCCTACGACCTGGCCGCCCTCACCGTAAAGGCCGCGGTGGCCCGCTCCGGGCTGGCCCCCGACGCCATCGACGAGGTCGTCCTGGCCGAGTCGCTGGCAGGGGGAGGCGACATCGCCCGCCACGCCGCCATCGTGGCCGGTCTGCCCAACGCCGCGGGCACCGCCGTGAACCGCCACTGCGCCGGGGGGCTGGCCGCGGCGGCCATGGCGGCGGCCAACGTGCGCGCCGGCATGCAGCGGGCCGTCGTGGCCGGCGGCGTGCAGTCGTTCTCGGTGTCGCCGGTGTGCTCACGCCGGATCCCCGGCACCGACGACTGGGCCGAGCGGTGGCTGGCACCGAGCCATCCCGCCACACCAGACGCACCGAACGACGACATGTCGATCACCGTGGGCTGGAACACGGCCCGCCTGGCCGGGGTGAGCCGCCAGGCCATGGACGAGTGGGCCCTGCACTCGCACCGCAAGGCCGTCGCCGCCATCGACGAGGGACGCTTCGAGGAGGAGATCGTGCCAGTCGAGGTCACCCGCCGCGACGGCACCACGACCACCTTCGCCGTCGACGAGCACCCTCGGCGCGACACCTCCCTCGAGAAGCTGGCCGCCCTCAAGCCGCTGCACCCCGAGATCGAGGGCTTCAGCATCACCGCCGGCAACTCGGCCGGCGTCAACGACGCGTCGGGCGCCATGGTGATCGCCGCTGGCGACCTGGCCGCCAGTGCCGGCCTCGAGCCGCTCGCCACCATCCGCTCCTGGGCGGCCGTGGGCGTGCCACCGGTGGAGACGGGCCTCGCCCCCGTCAAGGCCATTCCCAAGGCACTGGACCTCGCCGGCCTCGACCTGCGCGACGTGGCACTGTTCGAGATCAACGAGGCGTTCGCCTCCATGTGCGTGGCCACGGTGGAGGCACTGGGCATCGACCCGGCCACGGTGAACCCCAACGGCAGCGGCTGCAGCCTGGGCCACCCCATCGCCATGACCGGCGCCCGCATGCTCACCACGTTGTGCTACGAACTGCGCCGCCGCGGCGGCGGGATCGGCGTGGCCGCCATGTGCGCCGGCGGCGGCATGGGCAGCGCCGTCGTGATCGAGGTCTGATGGCAGTGGCAGCCGACGTGACGGCAGGCGTGGGGGTCAGCTACGCACAGCGCATCGTCGACCTGGCCGCGACGCGCCCGGACGGCGTCGTCTACCGCACCGTGCGGGCGGATGGGACCGAGGAGCCCTTCACCTGGCCCGAGCTCGAGCGACGGTCCCGCCAGCTGGCCGGGGCCCTGGCCGGCCGGGGCCTCGGACAGGGCGACCTGCTGGGGCTGGCCCTGCCCAACTCCTCGCAGCTGGTCCTGGGCATCCTGGCCGCCTGGCGCCTCGGTGCCGTCCCCGTCCCCATCCGCTGGGACCTGCCCGCCTGGGAGCTCGGCCGGCTCACCGCCGTCGTGAACGCACCCATCACCCTCGGACGCGACGACGTCGAGTTCATCGACGCCAGTGCACAGCTCGACCCACCGGCGCTGCCCGATGCCACTTCGCCACACGTGAACGGCATCTGCTCCAGCGGATCCACCGGCCTGCCCAAGGTCATCCTCGTGAACCGGCCCGCCGTCTACGACCCCAGCCTCATCGTCCCCATCATCGAGCAGTGGACGGTGGTGCCGCGGCCCGAGCGCATCCTGGTGCTGGGGCCCATGTACCACACCAACGGATTTGCCACCCTCCACCGGCTGCTCGAAGGGGACGAGCTCGTGGTCCTCGAGCGCTTCAACGCCGCGCTGGCGGCCGACCTCATCGAGCGCTACCGCATCACGAACTTCACGGCCACCCCCACCATGCTCAAGCGCATCGCCGATGTGCCCGGCATCGACGGGCGTGACCTGTCGAGCCTGCAGTGGATCCTCCAGGGTGCTGCCCCCATGCCGGCGTCCCTCGTGCACCGATGGTCCGAGCTCATCGGGCCCGAGCGCATCGTCATGGCCTACGGCATGACCGAGGGCCTCGGGCTCACCGCGTTGCGGGGCGACGAATGGCTCACCCATCCCGGCAGCGTGGGCCGGGGCGTGCGCGACACCGAGGTGCGCATCCTCGACCCCGACGGCAGGCAGCTCGGACCGGGGGAGATCGGGGAGATCTTCCTGCGCTCGTCCATCTCGAGCGGCTACCGGTACCTGGGGGAGGCACCTCGCCTGCCGACGACCGAGGACGGGTTCCAGTCCGCCGGCGACCTCGGCTACGTCGACGAGGAGGGCTTCTTGTACCTGGTCGACCGGCGAGTGGACGTGATCATCACCGGCGGCGCCAACGTGTACCCGGCCGAGGTGGAGGCGGCGCTCGTCGACCATCCCGGCATCGCCGACGTGGTCGTGATCGGCCTGCGCGACGAGGAATGGGGCCGGCGAGTGCATGCCGTGGTGGAGCCGGCCGACCACGCCCGTCCCCCCGCTGTCGAGGACGTCATCGCCTTCGCCAAGCAGCGCCTCGCGCCCTACAAGGTGCCCAAGACGGTCGAGTTCGTCGACGCCATCCCCCGAAGCGCCGCCACCAAGGTGAACCGCCGGGCACTGGTCGAGGAACGGGGCGGCTGACGCCGCCGGCACGGCTCGCTGTCCGTCGGCGCCCGGCGCCGGGCATCACTGCGGGGCCGTTCACCCGGCTCGCTCGACGTCGATGACGACCTTGCCCACGGCGCGACCGTCGGCCACCATCCGCAAGGCGGCAGCCGCGTCCTCGAGGTCGAACGACGCACCGATGTACGGGGTGGCCTGGCCGCTGGCGAACATCGCCATGAGCTCGTCCTCGTCGCGGCGGCGCTCCTCGGCACGATGGGTGGCGAAGTCGACCAACTGGAAGCCGAGCACGGTCACGCCCTTGAGCAGGACCACGTTCAGCGGGATGCGAGGGATCTCGCCCGAGGCGTAGCCGAGGGTGACGAATCGCCCCCCGAAGTGCAGCGAGCGCAGCGCCGGCTCGGCCAGCGCGCCGCCGACCGGGTCGACCACGACGTCGGCACCCGCCGGCAGCGCCGCCCGCAATGCCTGGCGCAGGTCAGCGCCCCGGTGATTGATCAACCGGCTCGCCCCGTGACGCTCGGCGGCGGCGAGCTTCTCGGCACTCGAAGCAACCGCGGTCACCGTGGCCCCGAGCAGCGCCCCGAGCTGGACGGCGGCCAGACCGACGCCGCCACCAGCGCCCAGCACCACGAGCTCCTCCCCGGCCTGCACGGCCGCCACCGAGCGCAGGGCGTGGTAGGCGGTGCGGTAGGCCACGCCGAAGGCGGCAGCCGTGCGAAGCTCCACGCCTGCCGGCACCGGGGTGACCGAGGCGGCGGCCACCACCGCCTGTTCGGCGAAGGCGCCCACCATGGTGCTGGCGAACACCTCCTGCCCGACGGCCACGTCCGTCACGGCTTCGCCCACCTCGAGCACCCGGCCGGCCAGCTCGCTGCCGGGCACGAACGGCGGTGGCACCGTGACCTGGTACTGTCCCGCCACCAGCAGTACGTCGGGGAAGTTCACGGCCGCCGCCGCCACCCCGACCCGCACCTGGCCGGCCGACAGCGGCGGATCGGGCACGTCCTCCACGCGGACCTGCTCGGGCGGGCCATAGGCGCGGCACAGCGCGGCGCGCACCTCAGCCCACCCACCTCGGCACGGGCTCGTCCTCGAGGCGCCGTGCCGCTCGGTGCACGCGCCGGGAGGTCACCAGGGTGCGGACCCGACGCGCCGGCCAGCGTGCACCTCGGTGCGGAGCCCGGTCCGGGACCGAATTCACGGGTCCTGCCACATTCACCGGTCCTGCCACCTCGGTGCCCGCTTCTCGACGAACGCTCGGGCTCCCTCGGCAGCGTCCTCGCTGCCGAAGACGACGGGTCTCCAGTACTCGAGGCGAGCTCGAGCCGCGGCGACGTCGACCGCGCCCAGGCGCACCAGCTCCCGCGCGGCGCGCACCGCCAGCGGCCCGTTGGCGGCGATGCGTCCGGCCAGCGCCAGCGCCGTGTCGAGCACCGCCTCGGCGGGCACGACCACGTTCACGAGCCCCATCGCCTGGGCCCGGGCGGCGTCGATCAGGTCGCCGGTGAGCACGAGCTCCATGGCCAGCGCCAAGGGGATGCGGGCGCCGAGCATGGTGCCGCCGCCCGCCGGGATGAGACCGCGACGCACCTCGGGCAGGCCGAAACGGGCACTGTCCGCTGCCACCACCAGGTCGCAAGCAAGCAGCAGCTCGAAGCCGCCGGCGACGGCGGTGGCATTGGCGGCACCGACGACCGGCACGGCGACCTCACCAGCGAGCAAGCGCAGGAAGGCGCGGGCGGCCTCGTCCCCAGGCATGCGCTCACCCTGGGCAAACGAGCGCAGGTCCATGCCACCACAAAAGGCCCGCTCCCCCGAACCGGTGAGCACGACAGCCCGGGTCGTGCCGTCGGACTCGGCGGCGATGAGTCCGGTGCCGATGGCATGCACGAGCGAGGGGCTGAGGGCATTGCTGGCCTCGGGCCGATTGAGCCGCAGCACCGTGACGGCGTCGTGGTGCTCGACGATCAGCTCCGGGTCGGACCCGCTCACGTGGCCGCCTCCACGTCGTAGTCCGTGCGCTCGGCCAGTTCGGCAGCCTCGCGCATGAGCTGGAGGACGATGGGGCCGAACGCCTGCAGCTTCTCGTCGTCGCCCGCCCGCTGGTACCCCTGCTCGAGGACGACGGCCAGCTTCCACTTGGCCAGGATCACGTAGTAGTCGATGTCATCGACCTGGCGGCCGGAGACCTCGGCGTAGTGGCGGAGCAGTTCGTCACGCGACGGCATGCCGTAGAGGTCGACATAGCTCGACGACGTGGCGTCGGGATGCGACGTGTCGTCCGGCCAGCTCTGGACCACCCAGCCGAGGTCGAGCTTCGGATCCCCGACGGTGCCCATCTCCCAGTCCACGATGGCAGCGAGGCGTGCGGGGGCGCCGTGGCGGAACATGACGTTGGCGAACTGGTAGTCGCCGTGCATGATGCCCGGCACGTAGTCGATGGGGCGATGGCGGCGCAGCCAGGACGCAGCCTCGTCGAAGCCCGGCAGCTCACGACCCTTGATGCGCTCGAGGAACGCGCTCCAGCGGTCGACCTGCCGGTCGTGGAAACCTTCGGGGCGGCCCAGGTCCCCGAGGCCGCGTGCTCGCCAGTCGACCATTGACAGCAGGGCGATGCCTTCGACCAGCTGCAAAGCCAGGCCGCGCCGGGCATCGATGTCCCGGTCGAAGGGTGCCGGCCATCGATGGTCCTCGAGGCCCATGGGTGACCATCCGTCGACGAAGCCCATCACGTAGAAGGTCCGGCCCAGCACGGAGGCGTCGCTGCACAACGCCAGGGCCGGGGTGTGGGGAACGTCGGTGCCCTCGAGCGCCTCGATGATGCGCCATTCGCGCACGATGCCCTCGTCGCGTGCCGCGGGAGCCGTGGGCGGGGGGATCCGCAGCGCGCCGTGGAGCTCCCCTCGCCGGAGCTCGTAGATCTCGTTCTGCGAGCCGCCCGAGATGTAGCGCACCTCGACCGGCTCACCGGCACCGGGCAGCCCGGAGGCGTCGAGCCACGTCGCCAGCCGCTTGGCGTCGATCACAGGTTCCCCACCTCGTGCTCCAGGTACTCGGCCAGCTTCTGCCGGGCGGCAGCCCGCAGCTTGGGCAGGTGACGAGTGGGCCACAGGTCGTCGCTCGGGCGATAGTCGCGCAGGACCTGCCGGGCGACGGTGACCTTGTGGACCTCGGTCGGACCGTCCGCCAGCCCCAGCACACTGGCGGCGAGCAGCATGCGCGAAAAGGGCATCTCATTGCTGACGCCGAGCGCCCCGTGCACCTGCATGGCCCGCCAGACGATGTCGTGGAGCACCGTAGGCATGATCACCTTGACGGCGGCGATGTCCTTGCGGACCTTCTTGTAGTCGTTGTACTTGTCGATCTCCCACGCGGTGTAGAGGACGAAGAGGCGGAACTGCACCAACTGGGCGTACGAGTCGGCGATGTACCCCTGGACGAACTGCTTGTCGGCAAGCAGGCTGCCCTGGGTCTGGCGACTCAGGGCCCGCTCGCACATCATGTCGAGCGCCCGCTTGGCCATGCCGATGGTGCGCATGGCGTGGTGGATGCGGCCGCCACCGAGGCGGGTCTGGGCGATGACGAAGGCCTGGCCTTCTCCGCCCAGCAGGGCGTCGGCCGGCACCCGCACGTCGTTGTAGTGGATGAGCGCGTGGGTGCCCTCTCCTTCGTGCTCGGTGCCCAAGCCGACGTTGCGCACGATCTCGATGCCTGGAGTGTCGGCCGGCACCAGGAACATCGACATCCCCTGGTACGGGCTGACATCCGGGTTCGTCACCGCCATGACGATGAGGAACGACGCCGTGCGCGCATTGGACGAGAAGAACTTCCAGCCGTTGATGACCCACTCGTCGCCGTCCCTGACGGCGCGGGTGGTGAACAGGGTGGGATCGGCACCCGCATGGGGCTCGGTCATCGAGTAGCAGGAGAAGATCTCGCCTTCGAGCAGCGGGCGCAGGTAGCGCTCCTTCTGCTCCGACGTCCCGTAGTGGGCGATGATCTCGGCGTTGCCGGTGTCGGGTGCCTGGCAGCCGAAGACGATGGGGGCCCACGACGAGCGGCCCAGGATCTCGTTGAGCAGCGACAGCTTGAGCTGCCCGTAGCCCTGCCCGCCGAGCTCGGGTCCGAGATGGGTGGCCCACAGGCCTTGGCGCCGCACCTGCTCCTTGAGCGGCTCGATGGCCTTGCGTCGGGCACCGTCGAGGGGCGTGAACTCCAGCCCGCCCCAGACCAGGTCGAGCGGCTCGACCTCCTCACGCACGAATTCGTCGGCCCAGTCGAGCTTGGCCTGGAACTCGGGATCGGTCTCGAAGTCCCACCCCATGGCGTGCCTCCCTCCGTCCGTGGAAGAATAAGATTCTGGCCATCCAGAACGCAATTCCATTCTCGAGGGCCCTTCGACCGGCACCCGCCGCCGAGCCCGAGGTCGCCGGCGGCCCCGACGTGGCCGCCCGGGTGGCGGCGCGCACCATGGCCCGTCGAGGCGCGGAGTACACCGACGAGGTCCGTCGCCTGCTGGACGCTGCCCTGGACGTGATGCGCCGCCAGGGACCGGGCGGGCGGGCACGGGTGGCCGACATCGTGAAGGCGGCCGGATTGTCCAACGACGCCTTCTACCGGCACTTCGCGTCGAAGGAGGACCTGGTCGAGGCGGTGCTCGACGACGGCACCCAGCGGCTGCGCAGCTACCTCGCCCACCAGATGGACAAGGAGCGCCAGCCGGAGCGGCAATTGCGACGGTGGGTCGAGGGCGTCCTGTCGCAGGCGGACGAGGAAATCGCCAGTGCCACCTTGGCCGTGCTGTCCAACGCCGGCACCAGCGGCGGGGGACGGGCCGCCGGACGGCACTTCGCCAGCGCGCCGCTCGCCGCCTTGCTGGTGGCACCCTTCGCCGCCTTGGGCAGTCCTGCGCCCGAGCTCGACGCCAGCCTCGTCGCCCACGCCGTCCTCGGCACGCTGTCGGACCACCTGTGGCGCCGCACGCAGCCGACCCGATCCGAGGTGGACTGCATCGTCGGCTTCTGTCTCGCTGCGGTGCGCCGCATCCCGCAGACGCGCCGTGGCGCACGGGCCGGCACCAGCGCTCGTAGGGCCGGTCCGGGCACCGCCGGGTCGGATGCCGTCGCCGCCGGCGGGCAGGGCGCGCCGTGAGGGCCGGCGCCGTCGTCGACGTCGTGGTGGTGGGCAACCCCACCATCGGCTCGCGCACCCGTCGGGCCGCCGAGATGGTGGCCGAACGCCTCACCGGCACCCCACCCGCCACCACCATCGAACTGGCCGAGCTGGGCGCCGGGCTGCTGGGCTTCGGCGACCCGGCGGTGATGGCGGCCAAGGCCCGGGTGCTCGAGGCCGGGCTCGTGGTGTTCGCCTCGCCCACCTTCAAGGCGTCGTTCAGCGGCCTGCTGAAGTGCTTCCTCGACCAGTTCGCGGCCGGCGAGCTCGACGGCACGCCCGCCGTCGCCCTCATGCTGGGAGCCTCGCCGCGCCACGCGCTGGCGGGCGAACACATGCTCAAGCCGGTCCTGAGCGAGATCGGCGCCAGCTGCCCGGCTCCGGCCCTCTTCCTGCTCGAGTCCGAGTGGGCGTCGCCGCCCGAGCTCGAGGCCTGGTTGGCACGGGCAACCCCTGCATACGGTCTGGGGCCTGGCAGACGCCGGTGAGCGCTCCGGCCCTTTCCCCTAGCACCAGGCTGTAATAAGATGCCTTTCCGAAATCGGAAACGATCTTCTCGGAGGGGACGATGAGCGGGGTCGAAGACCTCATCCTGATCAGCGTGGACGACCACCTCATCGAGCCGCCGGACCTCTTCGTCAACCATCTCGAGGCCAAGTACCTGGAGCGGGCCCCGAAGCTCGTGCGCAACGACGAGGGCAACGACGTCTGGGTGTTCGGCAAGGTCGTCGTGGAGACTGCCGCCCTCAATGCCGTGGCCGGCCGGCCCCGGGAAGAGTACGGCATGGAACCGCAGAGCCTCGACGAGGTCCGTCCCGGATGCTACGACGTGCACGAGCGCATCAAGGACATGAACGCCGGCGGCATCCTGGCATCGCTCAACTTCCCGTCTTTCCCCACGTTCACGGCCCGGACCTTCCTGTGCGAGGACATCGAGCTGTCCAATGCGCTGGTACGCGCCTACAACGACTGGCACATCGACGAGTGGTGTGCCGCCTATCCCGGCCGGTTCATCCCCATGGCCGTCCCCATGATCTGGGACGTCGAGCGGACGGCCGAAGAAGTGCGTCGCACGGCGGCCAAGGGGTGCCATTCGCTGTCGTTCACGGAGAACCCCGCCGCCCTCGGCTACCCCAGCTTCCACGACGACTACTGGGACCCGCTGTGGCGAGCGTGCTGCGACACCGGCACCGTGCTGTCAATCCACCTGGGCTCGTCGGGCCGACTGTCCATCCCGGCGGCGGACTCACCACCGGACGTGATGATCACCCTCCAACCCATGAACATCCAGTCGGCCGCGGCCGACCTCCTGTGGTCCCGGGTGCTCAAGCAGTTCCCCGACCTGCGCATCGCCCTGTCCGAGGGAGGGACGGGGTGGATCCCCTACTTCCTCGAGCGCGTCGACCGCACGTTCGACATGCACCACGCCTGGACCCTGCAGGACTTCGGTGGCAAGCTCCCCAGCGAAGTCTTCCGGGAGCACTTCCTCACGTGCTTCATCAGCGATCCCGTCGGCGTGGCGCTGCGAGACCGCATCGGCATCGACAACATCGCCTGGGAGGCGGACTACCCGCACAGCGACTCCATGTGGCCGTCCGCTCCGGAGGAGCTGGCGAAGGTCTTCGCGGACAACGGCGTCACCGATGCCGAGGCTGCCAAGATCACCCACGAGAACGCCATGCGCTGGTACTCGTTCGACCCCTTCGTCCACGTGCCGAAGGAGCAGGCCACCGTCGGTGCGCTGCGCCAGCAGGCGGCCGGCCACGACGTGTCGATCGTGCCCCGCAGCACGAGGGTGCGCACCCCGGACGAGAAGCTCGAGGGCTTCCGCGAGCGTGCCCGGCGGGCCATCGCTGCCGGCATGACCGCCTGAGCATCGCGGTCCTTGCGATGGCCAGGCGCGCCATGGCCCTGGTGGGCTTCATGCAGGCGGGCAGCACCACCGTCTACGCCGGCTCATGGCGCCATCCGGCCACCGAACACGGCTTCCTGACGGCCGACTACTACGCCAAGCTCGGCCGCATCCTGGAGCAGGGCTGCTTCGACCTCATGTTCTTCGACGACCGCCTGGCCATGCCCGGCATCTACGGCGGCTCGGTGGCCGATGCCGTGCGCCTGGGCGCCCGACCGGTCAAGCTGGACCTGAGCGTGGTTCTCGGCGTGATCGCCGCTGCCACCAGGCACATCGGCCTGGGCGCCACCTACTCGACCACCTATTACGCGCCCTTCCACGTGGCGCGCACCTTCGCCACCCTGGACCATCTCAGCGGTGGCCGCGCCGCGTGGAACGTCGTGACCTCCGTCAACGACAGCGAGGCCCAGAACTTCGGCTTCACGGAGCACATCCCCCACGACGCCCGCTACGACCGGGCCGACGAGTTCCTCGAGGCCACCACGGGTCTGTGGGACACCTGGGAGGACGACGCCCTCGTCCTCGACCGGCAGGCCGGCATCTTCGCCGACCCGGTCAAGGTGCACGAACTGGACTATCGAGGCAAGTGGATCGAGGTGCGCGGCCCGCTCACCGTGCCCCGCTGCCCGCAAGGCAGGCCAGTGCTCATGCAGGCCGGCTCCTCGGGGCGGGGCCGCGACTTCGCCGCCCGGTGGGCCGAGCTCGTGTTCACCGGCGACCCGGACATCGACATCGCCCGAGCCCACTACACGGACCAGAAGGAACGCATCGCCGCAGCCGGACGCGATCCGTCGTCGGTCAAGATGCTGCCCATGGTCTACACCGTCGTCGGCGAGTCCCGGTCCCATGCCGAAGAGCGCGAGCAGTGCTTCTTGCACGATCTGGTCGATCCCACGGCGTCGCTCACACTGCTGTCGGAGCTGATGAACTACGACTTCTCCGGCATGTCGCTCGACGACCCCATCACGGACGAGCTCATCGAGTCGGTGTCGGGCATCCGCGGCCTGGTGGCGAACCTCCGTGCCCATATCGGTGCCACCGTCACCCTCGGCGACCTGGCCGGCCATCGGGCCACGTTGCTGCAAGGGCCGCGCTTCGTGGGCACGGGGCCCGACGTCGCCGACCAGATGGAGCACTGGGTCGAATCCGGGGCCTGTGACGGCTTCGTCGTGGCGGCCACCCACACGCCCGGCGCCTACGAGGACGTGGTCCGCTTGGTCGTGCCCGAGCTCCAGCGCCGCGGCCTGCTCCGCCGGCAGTACGAGGGCACGACGTTGCGGGAGCACCTCGGCCTCCCGCGCCCGGTGGCAGGCGCCCGTGCCTGAGCGGGACGGGCCGCTGTCGGGCATCCGCGTCCTGGACACGGCGACGTTGGCCGCGGGACCGCTGGTGGCCACCGCGCTGGGCGAGTTCGGCGCCGAGGTCATCAAGGTCGAGCAGCCGAACGCTGGCGATCCCATGCGCACCTGGGGTGCCCGCAAGGGTGGCACCGGTCTGGTGTGGAAGAGCATCAGCCGCAACAAGCGGTGCATCACGCTCGACCTGCGCAAACCAGAGGGCCAGGCCCTGTTCCACCGCCTGCTGGACGTCAGCGACGTGGCGGTGTTCGGCAACCGCCCCAGTGCGCTGGCGCGCTGGGGACTGGACTGGGAGTCGGTCCACCGGGTCCACCCCAGGGTGGTGGTCGTGCACGTGACCGGGTACGGCGCCGGCGGCCCCAAGAGCGACCGGCCAGGCTACGGGACCCTGGCCGAGGCCATGAGCGGGTTCGCCCACCTCACCGGCGAGCCCGACGGGCCACCCACGCTGCCACCGTTCATGCTGGCCGACGGCGTGGCCGGCCTGGCCGCCACCTACGCGGTGATGATGGCTCTCTACCACCGGGACGTGCGTTCCGGCGAAGGACAGCTCGTCGACGTCAACTTGATCGAGCCGCTGTCCCGCCTCATCGAGCACCACACCCTCGCCTTCGACCAGCTTGGCACCGTGGCCCAACGGACAGGCAACCGGCTCGACGCCAGCGCGCCACGCAACGCCTACCGGACGAAAGACGGCCAGTGGCTGGCGATGTCAGGGGCCTCCCCGGCTGTGGCGGCGCGGGTGTTTCGCGCCATCGATCGACCCGACATGGCCGACGACCCGGAGTTCGTCGAACCCGTGCGCCGTCAGGCTCGGGCGGCCGAAGTCGACGAGGCAGTGGCAGAGTGGGTGGCGCGCCACCGCCTCGAGGAGGCCATGGCCGTCTTCGAGGCGGCCGAGGTGGCAGCCGCGCCCGTCTACGACGCCCGGCAGCTGCTGGAGGACGAGCACCTGCGGGCCCGGGGAACCTTCGTGCCAGTCGAGGACCCCGACCTCGGCACCGTGCGCGTGCAGGCACCCGTCGTCCGCCTGAGCGCGACCCCAGGACGCATCGAGCACCTTGGACGGCCGCTGGGCGCCGACAACGACGCCGTCTACGGTGGCCTCCTCGGCCTGTCGGACGACGAGATCGCGTCCCTACGGGCAGCAGAGGTCATCTGAGCGCCGTGACCGCCGGCCACCGACCTGAACCGCGCATCCGTCGCTCCGAGCTGGCGACGCCGGCGAGCAACGAGCGCATGTGCGCCAAGGCGGCAGTCTGCGGCGCGGACCTGGTATTCCTCGACCTCGAGGACGCCTGCGCTCCCGTGGCCAAGGAGTCGGCACGTCGCACCGCGGTGGAAGCGCTGACCCAGCTCGACTGGGGGCACACGCTTCGGGCCGTGCGCATCAACGGCATCGACACCCCCTGGTGCCACGGCGACATCATCGAGATCGTGACCGGCGCCCGCGAGCACGTGGACATCCTCATCGTTCCCAAGGTCCGCGCTCCTCGCGACGTGTGGTGGGTGGCTGTGCTGCTGGACCAGCTCGAAGCGAAGCTCTCGCTCACCAAGCGCATTGGCCTCGAGGTGCTCATCGAGGAAGCGGAAGGCCTGGCCAATGCCGCGGCCATTGCCAGCGCCAGCGATCGGCTCGAAGCCGTCATTTTCGGGGCAGGCGACCTGTCTGCGTCCCTGCACGCCCGCGTGGACGGAAACTTCGACCCTCTCGGCGAGTACCCCGGCGACTTCTGGCACTTCGCCCGGATGCAGGTGCTGGTGGCAGCGCGACGCGCCGGCATCGACGCCATCGACGCGCCCTATCCCGCCTACCTGGACCTCGTCGGATACCGGCGGGCTGCCTCGCACGCTGCCGTGCTGGGATTCGACGGGAAATGGGCGATCCATCCCGACCAGGTGCCCGTGGCCAACGAGGTGTTCGCCCCCACCGCCGAGGAGGTGGCCGAAGCGCAGGAGGCCATGGCACGCTACCGTGCTGCCGAGGCGCAGGGCGTGGGCGCCATCGGCCGTGACGGCAGGCTGGTGGACGCCGCCCACATGCGCCTGGCCGCCAACACGCTGGCCAAGGCGGCACGGGCCGCTGCGCTCCGCCCCGGCAATCCCGAGCGACGCGACACAGCGCTGTTGCCGCCCGCCACCGCCTCGAGCACCGACCCTGCCCCGGACGCAGGCACGGTGCCCCCGGCGCCATGAACTCGCTCGACCGGCCGCAGGCACCGTTGCGCGTCGTGCAGTGGGCGACCGGCAACATCGGCATGCGATCGTTGCGCGCCGTCATCGAGCATCCCGACCTCGAGCTCGTGGGGTTGCTGGTCTACGACGACGCCAAGGCCGGGCGCGATGCCGGCGAGCTGTGCGGTCTGGGGCCCGTTGGCGTGACGGCCACCCGTGACGTCGGGGACATCCTGGACCTCCACGCCGACTGTGTCGTCCACATGGCACGCCAGTGCGACTTCGACGTCCTGGCACAGGTCCTGCGCTCGGGCACCAACGTGGTCACCACCCGAGGGGAATTCCACCATCCACCCAGCATGGAGCCGTCCCGCCGGACCCAGATCGAGGACGCCTGCGAACAGGGCAACAGCTCCATCCACTCGACCGGCAGCAGTCCCGGCTTCATCTCCGAAGCCGTGCCCTTGACCCTGCTGTCGTTGCAGCGACGCCTGGACCACCTCGTCATCGACGAATTCGCCGATCTGTCCCAACGCAATTCACCTGAGCTGCTCTTCGACCTGATGGGCTACGGGGCCGACCCCACTGGCTTCGGCCCCGAGCGCTGGGCTCACGGCGCTACCAGCTTCGGCCCGACCCTGCGGGCCCTGGCCGAAGCCGTCGGCCTTCCCCTCGACACGGTGGACGCCACCGGTGCCGTCGCCGCCGCCCGGCACGACGTCACCATCGCGGCCGGCGTCATCCGGGCGGGCACGGTGGCAGCCCAGCGCATGACGGTGACCGGCTGGCGCCGAGACCAGGCGCTGCTCCGATTCCGCGCCACCTGGTACTGCACCGACGACCTCGACGCCGAGTGGGACCTCCACCCCACGGGATGGCGCGTCCAGGTCGTCGGGGACACGCCGCTCGACGTGGGCATCCGCTTCGACGTGCCGTTGGCACGCATGGGAGAGCTCTCCCCGGGCCTTACTGCCCACCGGGCCGTCAATGCCGTACCAGCGCTGTGCGCAGCCTCCCCGGGCATCCGCACCACCGCCGAGCTGGCGCAGGTCGTCCCCGTGCTCGGCCGATGAGCCCAGGGAGTCCGAGGAGCAGACCGAGGAGGGCACCGTGACACGCACCCCGCTCCCCGAGACCATCGTGCTCGAGAGCGCCCGCATGCTCGACGTCGACCACGGCGACCTGCGCGAGCCAGGACGCGTGCTCGTGGCCGGCGACCGCATCGCCGAGGTGCAGCCGACGACCGTGCCTGATGGTGCCGTGGTCATCGACCTCGGCGACCTCACCCTGCTCCCGGGGCTCATGGACATGGAGGTCAATCTCCTCATGGGTGGCCCGGACCACGCCAGCCCGCTGGTCCCGGTACAGGACGATCCGGCCGTCAAGCTCCTGCGGGCCGTCGCCAACGCTCGGCGCACGCTGCGCGCCGGGTTCACCACGGTCAGGAACCTGGGCCTGTTCATCCAGACGGGCGGGCTCCTGCTGGACGTCGCCCTCGCCCGGGCCATCGACCGCGGATGGATCGATGGCCCTCGCGTCGTGCCTGCCGGCCACGCCATCACGCCGACCGGAGGGCACCTGGATCCCACCATGTTCCAGGCGTTCGCGCCGCACGTCCTGCCCATCTCGGTGGAAGAGGGCGTGGCCGACGGTGTCGACCAGGTCCGTCACGCCGTCCGCTACCAGATCAAGCATGGTGCCAAGGTCATCAAGGTGTGTGCATCGGGAGGCGTCATGTCGCACACCGGGCCGGCAGGCGCCCAGCAATACTCCGACGAGGAGCTGCGCGCCGTCGTCGACGAGGCCCATCGCGTCGGGCTCCGGGTCGCCGCCCATGCCCACGGCGATGCCGGCATCCGGGCGGCCATCGACGCTGGCGTGGACTGCATCGAGCACGGGTCGCTCATGAGCGACGAGACCCTCGATCTCCTCGTGACCGAGGGACGCTTCCTCGTGCCGACCACCTACCTGGCCGATGGTATGGACGTCTCGCGAGCAGCACCGGAGTTGCAGGCCAAGGCAGCCGAGGTCTTCCCTCGCGCCAAGGAGACCATCCGCAAGGCCATCGCCCGCGGGGCGCGTATCGCCTGCGGGACCGACGCGCCGGCCATTCCCCATGGCCGCAACGCCAAGGAACTGGTCGCGCTGGTCGACCGGGGCATGACGCCCCTGCAGGCCATTCGCTCGGCCACGACCGTGGCAGCCGAGCTGATCGACGTGGACGACCGCGGGCGCCTGGCCCCCGGCCTGCTGGCCGACATCATCGCCGTGCCAGGCGACCCACTGTCGGACATCACCGTGACCGAGGACGTCCGCTTCGTCATGAAAGGCGGCGTCGTCTACCGCGACCCGACAGCTCCTCGTGTCCCGTGGCGCCGGTGAGCCGGGAGCGCGTGCTGGTCGGTCCCGCCCCGGTGGTGTCAGGCTGCGGGGCAGCCGCGCTGTGCCGGCGCGGGCGGTCACTCACGCCGGAAGGCCGACGAAGCGCCGGGCCGGGCGCAGCAGGTGCTGGCGACCTCGATGACGCGTGCCTGCGCCGGCCCGGGCGGAGCCGGGCTCGAGCCTCGCCGGACGGGGGAAGGGCGCGTCGGCACGGTGGGCAGCGTACCGGGCCGGTGCGACGGCAAGGCGGCACGGGACGCACCTCCAGCCGGCACGACCCGACGCCGCCCGTCGGCCCGACGCTCCCAGCCCTCAGGACTTCGACGCGATGCCGTGGAGGATCAGGTCCCACAGCTCCTCGGCCGCGGCCGTCTCGTCACCTCCCGACTCGCCAGCAATGGTCGAGGAGAATGCATTGAACATGATGACCTCGAGCATCATGCCGGTCGCCCGCCCTGGGAGCCCGGCACGGACGGCGCCGGCCGCGAGAGCGTCGTCCAGCAAGCGCCGAAAGATCGCCACCAGCGGTGCGAATGCTCGTGTCGCCTCCTGCGGACGCTCCGTCAGCAGTTGCTGGGCGAAGTCCGCGATCAGCGGCGGCGCGCCCTTGCGCTTCTTGGCACCCCGGCCCGACGGTTGGCTGCAGATCCGGTAGTACTCCACGACGAATCGGTGCAGCCGCTCCAACGGCGTCCGTTCCGAGGCGACCTGCTCCTCGAGATACTCGGCCGTGTGCGCCACCGACTCCTCGAACAAGGCCAGCAAGAGCTCGTGCTTCCCGTCGAAGTGCTGGTAGAAGCTGCGCAGCGACTGCCCCGACCGCTCGACGACTTCCTGAACCGTGAAGTCGCGACGGTCGCTCGAATTGATGAGCTCCGCCGCCGCCGCGATGAACCGCTGTACCCGCTTCTCCGCCCGCGACCGCGCCGAGTCCAGCGAACGCGCCACTGCCATTTCACGCCACGTCGGGCTCGCCGCCTCCGCCGCGCGCTCGACAGGCTCAGCGCTCTCCATGCAAATAGTCTACCGCACCGCGGCAAACGGCCGTTTCCGGTAGCTTGCGCCGTTTCCGACGGCGTGCACGGCGTCGGCTCGGCTGACGACACCGCTGGGCTCCACGACCGGCGCGACTGGACGACACCGCCGGGCTACACGGCGGGCTCGACTGACGACACCGCCGGGCTACACGGCGGGCTCGACCACCGCATCCAGGCTGGCCGCGCCACTGTCGGGCACCCGAGGCTGGCGCCACACCTCCACCGGGAACGAAGCGTTGACGAGGGAGTACACCAGCCACAGCAGGTGCCTGGCGTCGTCGGGCAGCTCGGGCAGCTCGAACTGGTCCAGGTAGGCGAGGATGGCCTCGAGCCGGGGGAAGGCGGCGTCGTAGAACGCCTGGAGCTCGTCCATCGACGCCGACAGGCGCATGGCGTAGCGCTCGGCCTCCGTCCGCAGCGCCCACGGCGCGAACGGCTCGAGATCTGCGAACTCGGCAGGGAACACCGGCATGCTGGCCTCCTCGCTCACGACGCTGCTGGCACCCGAACGGAGAACGGCGGTGCCGACGGATCGTTCTGGTACCGCTCGACGCAATCGCGCGCCGTCTTGTGCAGGTGGCGCAGCAGGATCTCCTGGTCGTTGAGGGGGAACGCCGTGACCGCTCTGCTCTCGAGCATCATCTGCGTGGCCTCCAGGGTGTTGCCGTCCTGGAGGGCGTACTCCTTGAAGGTGACGGCAGCCAGCTCCTGGCGCACGCGTTCGGTGGCGTTGCGCGGTGGCACGAAGTGCAAGGTTCCCTCGAAGACATGGGTGTTGTACGACGTCGGCCAGTAGTGGTACGTGAGGTACCAACCGGGCGCCCACACCAGCAGCATGAAGTTGGGGAAGAACACGAACGAGTCCACTCCCCACACCGGACTCCGTGCCGGGTTCACGCCTGGAGGCAGGTGGTCGAGTCCTTCGACCGCCGGTCGGTCCCACGGACCGAAGAGCCCGCTGCGGAGCTTGCGCTCGATGGGCTTCACCATGTCGAGGTCCTTGGGCGGCGCCATCCCGCCCCAGGACGAGACCATCCCGTGTGGGCCGTCGATGCGGTACGCGAGGGCCTCGTAGCCCACGGCCTGGAGCTTGCGCGACTCGTCGGCAACTGCCTGGCGAGCGTGCAGCACGGGCGCGTGGTAGAACTCGGCGAAGGCGTCGATGAACAGTTTCCAGTTCGACCCGACGGTCGCCCGGTACTTGAAGACCTGGGTCATCGCCCCGAACGGGTAGCCGACGAGCCCGGCCGCCAGGTCGCCCAGGTACTCCTCCAGCGACAACGTGTTGTTGGGGTCGAGGTTCACGAACACGAACCCCTCCCATACCTCGCACTGGACGGGAACCAGCCCGTAGTCGGCCTTGTCGAGGTGGAAGAACTCCGACTCCTGCTGCACGAACGTGCACGCGCCCTGGAGGTCGTAGCGCCACCCGTGGTACTTGCAGGTGAACTGCCGGCACACGCCTGCGGTCTCTTGGCGCGGATAGTCGTTCCACACGAGCTTGTTGCCGCGATGGCGGCAGATGTTGTGGAAGGAGCGGATCTCGCCGTCCATGCCCCGCACGACGACGACCGAGGTCCCTGCTGCCTGGAGCTCCTTGGTGAAGTAGCTGCCGGGACGAGGGAGGTCCTCGACCCTGCCGACGTTCAGCCACGTCCGGGCAAAGATCGCCTTGCGCTCGAGCTCGTAGTACTCGGGAGAGATCGAGTCCTCGTAGGACACCGGTCCGGTGCCCAGCTCGGGGTAGTGCTCGGTCCAGCTGCCCTCGGCTGGCTTCGCGAAGTGTGCCATCACCGTTCCTTTCTGTCGAAGAACGCCACGTGCCGGCAGGCACCGGTGCACGACGGTGCACTGCGGCCACGGCGGCGAAACGGGGTCGTGTCGTTCGCGACACTCATGTCCGTCTCGTCGCTTTCGCCATCAACCGGTCCAAGTTGGCGCGCAGCTCGGACGAACGAAACGAGCGGTCCTCGGCCGCCAGCGCGTAGTCGAGGGTGGCCAGGACCGCTCGCTCGAGATGGAGGTTGAGCACGCGCTTGGTGTCCTCGACCGCGCCACGTGGCAATGCGGCGATCCGGTGGGCGCACGCCACGGCGTGGTCGAGCACTTCGGCGTCAGCCACCACGTGGTTGACGAGGCCGATCTCGGCCGCCCGCCGGGCGGGAATGCGCTCGCCGGTCAGGGCGTACTCCTTGGCGAGCTGCAGGCTCATCAGCAACGGCCACGTCACCGGGCCACCATCAGCAGCCACCAGGCCGATGGCCACATGGGGATCGGCGAGGTGGGCGCTCTCGGCCATGTAGACGATGTCCGACAGCGCCACCAGGCTGCAGCCGAGGCCGACGGCAGGCCCGTTGACCGCAGCGATCACCGGCACGCGGCAGGCCACCATCCCCGCCACGATCTGTCGGCCGTGGGCCAGCGTCTGACGGCGCAGGTGCTCGTCACGCGCCAGCTGGTCGAGGTAGGAGAAGTCGCCACCAGCAGAGAAGGCGCGTCCGTTCCCAGTGATGACCACGGCGCGCGCCGCGTCGTCCGCGTCGATCTGGGGGAACAGGGCCGCCAGACCGGCATGCAGCTCGTGATTCGTGGCGTTGAGCTGCTCGGGCCGGTCGAGACGGACGACGCGCACCGGGCCGTCCTCCTCCACCGCGATGTACGGGCCCACGTCGTAGTCGGTCATGACGGCAAGCCCAGGATGCGCCGTGCCACCACATTGCGCTGGATCTGGGAGGTGCCGCCCATCACGCTCTGGGCCCGGCTGTAGAGGTAGGCCTTGAACCAGGTGTCGTCGCCCGTGGCCAAGCCCGTGCCGCCCACGGCCAGCGCCGCATGTCCCACCGCTTGCTCCACCTCCGTCATGAGCAGCTTGTCGACTGATCCCTCCGGCCCGTCCGCGACGCCGTCGAGGCGCTCCGACAGGCGCCGGCACACGTGGAGGCGGAGCATCTCGCATGCCACCATGGCCCAGCTCAGCTCGCGGACGGCATCGGGGGAGAACGCCTCGGGCTCCTTGCGAACATGGTCGGCGAGCTCGTTGACGAGCTTGCCGTAGCGAGCGACGTACCCGAGCTCCGCCGGCTCTCGCTCGTGGGCCACGACGGTCATCGCCAGGGCCCATCCCTGGCCCGGCGCACCGATCATGTTGGCAGCAGGCACCCTTGCCCCGTCCAACACGACCTCGCCGAACTCCTTGGTGATGCCGTTGATCATGCGCAGCGGTCGCTGATGCACCCCCGGCTGGCGCATCGGCAGCGCGAAGGCCGAGATCCCCTGGTGGCGGGGGGCGTCTGGGTCGGTGCGGGCCAGCAGCAAGCACCACTCGGCGTCATCGGAGTAGCTGGTCCACACCTTGTGGCCGTGCACCACGTACTCGTCGCCGTGCCGCTCGGCCCGGGTGCGCAGCGACGCCAGGTCGGAACCGGCGTCGGGCTCGCTGAACCCTTGGCACCAGCGATCGCGCCCGTTCACGATGCCCGGAAGGAAGCGTCTTTTGACCTCCTCGCTGCCGTGCTCGAGGATGCCGCGCACGAGGTATCCCACGCTGGGCCGCGGCGGCGCGCCAGCAGCTGCCAGCTCCTCGTCGACGATGACGTCGTAGACGGCGGGCAGCCCGTGCCCGCCGATCTCGACGGGCCACGACAACCCGAAGAACCCGGCGTCGTACAGCGCCTGGTGCCAGGCCGTCTGGCCGGCCCAGTAGGCGTCGTCGGTCGACGACGGCGGCAGTCCGGGGTTGTGCTCGGCCACCCACGCCCGCAGGCGCAGCCGGAATGCGCGTTCGGGCGGTGAGTCACCGAAGTCCATGTTCGCTCCCCGCCGTCACGGTCACGCCTCGGTGACCGAGCAGGCGTGTCATGCACGCGTCCGCACTGCCGAACAGATCGCTCGAGAGCAAGGCTCGCCGCAGGAAGACGTGGGCCAGGCAGTCCCACGTATTGCCGATGCCGCCGTGCACCTGGATGACCGTCTCGCACACTTGTCGGGCCGCTCGGGCGCAGTAGGCCTTGGCCAGCCACCCGGCAGCGCACGCGTCGTGCGGCGCCAATACGTCCACCGACCACGCCGCATGCAGCGCGACGCTGCGCGCACCCTCGACAGCCACCCATGCGTCGGCAAGCATGTGGGCGACGGCCTGGAACGAGCCGATCGGCCTGCCGAACTGCTTTCGTTCGACGGCGTAGGATCGACCCAGCTCGACAGCACCGCCCATCACGCCGACGAGATCAGCGCACGAGAGCGCCAGCCCCAGCGCGGTGCAGGCAGCGAGATCTTCGTTCGACAGCCCACGCGTACCGTCGATCGGCACGACAGCAGCACGGGTCGGAACACTGGTCGGTCGAGTGAGATCGACGTGCACGGCCGTGGGCTCGATCTCGACCCACCCGAGTCTGGTGCCCGCAGCGTCAGCGCACACGACGAGCGCACCGCGAGCGCCTGCGCTGTCGACAGCCAGGCCGTTGGGCACGTCACCCGTCGCCACCACGGCCAGGGCGGCCAGGGCAGGGTCGAGCAGGACGGTCTCCCTGCCGGGGGCGTCGGCCGCGCCGGCCCGCCGACGCAGCTCGGAAGCGAGCACGGGACCGGCGAAGGCCACGTCGCACAGGGCCCGCGCCAGTTCCTCGGCCACTAGGCACACCTCGACCGCGCTCGCCACGGGCGCTCCGGCCTCGTCCGGGCTCCGCAGCTCGCGCCAGCCGGCCGCCTCGATCGCCGATGCCAGCTGGCCCCGGCGCCGGGCGTCGTCGAGCCCGGCGACCGTGCCGGGTCCCAGGCGCTGCGCCAGGCGAGCTGCTGCGGTGCGCAGCTGCTGTTGCTCGGGCGAGAGCCGAACGTCCACTCAGGCCCCCGCCGATGCGCCGGCGAGCACGGACACCCACTGGTCGCGCAGGACTCGGCGCAGCACCTTGCCCGAAGGGAGGCGGGGAACCGCCTCCACCGTCACCACGTGGCGCAACCGTTTGTAGTTGGCCAGGGTGTCGGCCACGAGCCGCTGCAGCTCCCCCTCGGCCACCGGCACCGAAGGATCGAGCTGGACGGCAGCCACCGGTGCCTCGCCGGTTCGCTCGTCGGGAACGCCGAACACCGCGCAGTCGAGCACGGCCGGATGCCCGAGCAGCACGGCCTCGATCTCGGCCGGCGCCACCTGGAAGCCGCTCACCTTGATCATCTCCTTGAGCCGGTCGGTGAGGTGCACCCACCCTTCGGGCTCGAGGTAGCCCACGTCGCCGGTGCGGTACCACCCGTCGACGACGGCATCGTCCGTGGCGCTGGCCGGCAGGTACCCTGCCATGCGCGAGGGGCTCTTGACCTGGATCTCACCGATCGCACCAGGAGGGAGCACAGCCCCCGTGTCGATGTCGGCCACCCGCAGCTCGACCCCGTCCGGCGGCAGCCCGGCCGCGTCCAGCCGCCACTGGTCGGGCCGGTCCACCGGATTGCAGGCGATGACCGGCACCTCGCTGGCGCCGTAGGCCGGGAGCCACCGCACGCCGGTGCGAGCCGTGACCGCGGCAGCCACCTCCGCGGCAACCGGGGTGGCGCCCCACATGATGTAGCGGAGGGAGGACAGATCGAACGACTCGAGACGGGGATGGTTGGCCATGGCCAGTGCGATGGGCGCCACGGCCATCTCGAGGGTGAGGCGATCCCGCTCGACGCACTGCAGGACCTCGTCGAGGTCGAACCGCCGATGGAGGCGCACCGCCGCCCCAGCCATGGTGGCCGCCAGCAGGTTCAGCAGCCCCAGGATGTGCGAGGGCGGCGTGGCCACCTGGAACCGGTCCTCGGGACCCAGGCCCAGTGCCTTCACCCAGTGGGCGGTGGCATGCCCGATCGAATCGTGGGTGTGGCGCACCGCCTTGGGGAGGCCCGTCGTGCCCGAGCTGAACACCAGCACGGCTTCGTCTCCGGGAGCCGCCGGGACAGCCGGCGCTGCACCTGGCGGCTCGTGATCCGGCTCCTGCAGGGCTGCCACGTCCGCGTCGTCGACGTTGGTGATGCGGTCACAGCCCATCGGTCCGGCCAACCACGCGGCGCCGTCGGCGTCGGCCACCGCGTGCACCGGCTCGGTGAGGGCCAGGGCCGCTGCGACCTCGGCTGCCTTCCACGCCGGGCTGAGCAGCACCGCGGCGGCGCCGAGCCGGCTGACGGCGTTGACCGCCACCACGAACTCGACCCGGTTCGCCATGAGCACCGCCACCCGCATGCCAGGGCCGACGCCGCCGTGCGCCAGCCTGGCCGCCAGCGCCGCGCTCCAACGGTCCAGATCGGCGAAGGTCCACGAGCCGGTCGGAGAACGGATGGCGACGCGTTCTCCCTGGTCAGCCGCAGCTCTTGCCAACCATCCGTGCAGCGGACCCGTCCCCATCGGAGAACATTCTTCTCGTTTTTCGAGATTTCTGTCAACCAGATCTGACTTGTATGCTTCTCGCATGGAGCGCCCGCCGGGCGGCGACGCCGTGCACCAGGACGACGCCGTGGAGCAGGTCGTGGCGACGGTCCGGCGCTTCGTGGCACGCGAGGTCGTCCCGGTCGCCGCGCAGCTGGAGCGCGCCGACGAGTTCCCTACGGCCATCGTCGAGCACATGCGCGAGCTCGGCCTGTTCGGGGCGACCATCCCCGAGGTCTACGGGGGGCTCGGGCTGGACCTCGTCACCTACGCCAGGATCGTGGAGGAGCTGGCGTACGGCTGGATGAGCCTGGCGGGCATCGTCAACACGCACACCATGGTCGCCGCCTTGATCATGGCGTACGGCACCGAGCAACAGCGAGAGCGCTGGCTGCCGGCGATGGCCAGAGGCGAGCGGCGTGGTGCCCTCTCGCTATCGGAGCCCGGTGCCGGCACCGACGCCCGGAGCGTTTCGTGCACCGCGGCGCGCGACGGCGATGGCTTCGTCGTCAACGGCACCAAGGCCTGGGTCACCAATGGCGAGCGTGCCGGCATCATCGCCCTGGCCGTGCGCACCGATGAAGGCATCTCGGTGCTCGTGGTGGAAAAGGACCCGGGTCCCGCCTTCGGCGGCATTGCCGTCACCCGACAGGTGCAGAAGCTCGGGTACCGCGGAATCGAGACGGTCGACATGACCTACACCGACCATCGGGTGCCTGCCGACAACCTCCTAGGCGACCCGGGCCGTGGTCTGGCTCAGATGCTGAGCGTGTTGGAGATCGGGCGCATCAACATCGCGGCACGGGCCTGCGGGGTGGCACGGGCCGCGTTCGATGCGGCGCTCGGGTACGCACGGCAGCGGGTCAGCTTCGGCAAGCCCATCGCCGAGCACCAGGCGATCCAGATGAAGCTGGCTGACATGGCCACCCGCCTGGAGGCGGCACGGCTCCTCACCCTCAGTGCCGCCAAGCGCAAGGCGGCCGGCCGGCGCTGCGACGTGGAGGCCGGCATGGCCAAGCTCTTCGCCAGCGAAACCGCCTTCGAGCTCGCCACCGAGGCCATGCGTATCCACGGCGGCGCTGGGTACACCACCGACCTGCCCGTCGAGCGCTACTTGCGCGACGCGCCGCTCATGATGATCGGCGAGGGGACCAACGAGATCCAGCGCCTGGTCATCGCCCGTGGCCTACTCGCCCGAGCAGCGGCACGCGACTGACCGTCTCGGCCGCGCCCTGACCGCGGCACCGCTCGGCTGGCCGACGACCGGCCCATCCGACGTCCGTTGCCTGCCGCCCGCCCGCCCACGGGCTCCCGCCGTCTCCGTCTCCTCCACCGAGGTGGCTCGTCCACGGAGCTGCCGTGATGGCCGTGGGTGACGTCGCCGTCTGTGACGTCGCCGTGGTCGACCCCCGAGGTGGCTCGTTCACGGGCTGGTCCTCGACGGGTCCGTCGCCCGGAGCGAGACGCCCGGGCGAGGCGCCCCGGGGCGACCGGGTGGAGCTCAGGTGGCCGAATGGTCGGTCGCAACGGCCCGCTGCCGCAGGATGTCCTTCTTCACCTTGCCCGTGGCGTTGCGCGGGAGCTCACTCACGATCTCGACGCGCCGTGGCGCCTTGAAATTCGCCATCCGGTCTCGTGCCCAGCGCACCAGGTCCTCGCCGACGACGTCCGTCCCCGGTCGTGGCACGACGAATGCCATCCCGACCTCCCCCAGACGCTCGTCAGGCACGCCGACGACCGCGGCCTCGGCAACGGCCGGGTGCTCGAGGAGAAAATTCTCGACTTCGGCCGGGTAGACGTTGAACCCTCCGACGATGAACATGTCCTTGCAGCGACCGACGATGCGGAGACAGCCACGATCGTCCAGCACGCCGAGGTCGCCGGTGCGCAACCAGCCGTCGTCCGTGAAGGCGAGAGCCGTCGCCTCGGGATCGTCGAGGTAGCGGGACATGACGCTACCGCCGCGCAACACGACCTCGCCTGTCGTGCCCCTGGCGACCTCGACACCGGCGTCGTCCACGATGCGCACCTCGAATCCCGGACGGGGACGGCCCACGGTGGTGGCCACCGTCTCCGGATCGTCCTCCGGCGAGGTCGCCGTCGCCGTGCCTGCCTCCGTCAGGCCGTAGCCGGTGATCACCACCCGGAACGGCAGCTCGATGCGGACCCTGCGCACGAGCTCGACCGGGATGTCGGCGGCGCCAGTGACCGCCACCCGCAAGCTCGACAGGTCGTAGCGTTGGCGATCGGGGTGGTCCAGGATCGATTGGTACAGCGTGGGCGGTCCCGGCAGCACGGTCACGCGTTCGCGCTCGACCCTCGCCAGCACCCGGTCGGCATCGAACACGGGCTCGGGCAGCATGGTGGCGCCCGCCGCAGCGCATGCCAGGATGCCCGCCTTGAGCCCGAACATGTGGAAGTAGGGGTTGACCATGAGGTAGCGATCCCCTGCCCGCAATCCCGTCATGTCCACCCAGTCCGTGGCGACGCGGAGGGTCCGCCCGTGGGTCTGGACGACGCCCTTGGGCCTGCCGGTCGTCCCCGAGGTGAAGATCACGTCGGCCGGGTCCTCCGGCCCCAGCGCCCGAGCCCGGCGGTCCGCCTCGGCGGCCGCCGCCGGATCGGCCCGCCCGAGCAGTTCGGACCACGGAACCGTTCCCGGTCGCGCCGGGCCGCTCACCACCACCTGCTGAAGGTCGGGGAGCCCGTCGCCCTCGTCTGCCAGCATGGAGGCGTAGTCCGTGCCGAGGAAGTCCGACGCGGTGATCACCAGCTTTGCCCGGCTCCGGCGCAACACGTCCGCGGCCTCGCGGCCCTTGAACCGGGTGTTCAGCGGGACCAGGACGCACCCCGCGTGCCACACCCCGAAGGCCGCCACCACCCAGGGCCAACCGTTGGGGGCCCAGATGCCCACGCGATCGCCCGGTTCCAGCCCCGACGCCACCACTGCCGCCGCGAACGTCCGCACCTCGTCGAGCAGCTCCTGGTACGAGAGTCTCCGGTCGGCGTCGACCACGGCGTCACGCGCCGTGTGGGCGTCGACTGTGCCGTGCAGCAGCGCAGGAAGGGTCGACGACACCACGGCGGCCCCAGGCGCTACCCGGTGAACTCGGGCATCACGTCACGAGCGAATGCTTCCACCTTGGCATCGCCCGCCTCTGGCCAGCCGCAGACGAGGTAGCCGTACCCCGCATCCCGGAACTTGCCGGCATGCTTGCGCGCGGTGTCCAGGTCCTCGAGCGACAGCGATCCGGCTCGCAGGATGGTAGAAGGATCACGTCCGGCCTTGCGGGCGAGCTCGTCCACTCGTTCGCTCGCGGCGCGTAGCGAGCTCGGCGATCCCCAGGCGTGCCACACGTCCGCGTAGCGGGCCACCAGCGGCAGCGTGCGCTGCGGGCCGGTCCCACCGATCCAGATGGGGGGATGCGGCCGCTGCACGGGCAACGGTCGCATCCGGGCCTCGTGCAGCGAGACTCGCCGGCCGGCGTAGGATACGACCTCGCCGGTGAAGAGGCGGGTGACGATCTCGAGCGTGTCCTCGAGGAGATCGAAGCGCTCCGAGGCCGGCGGGAACGGGATGCCCAGCTGCCGATGCTCCTCCTCGAACCAGGCGGCGCCCAGCGCCAGCTCGAGCCGACCGTGGGAGGCGTGGTCCACCGTCAGGGCCTGAGCGGCGAGCACCGAAGGATGCCGGTAGGTCACACCCGTCACCAGCAGCCCAAGCCGGACGCGCGACGTCGCCGTCGCCAGGGCCGCCAGCGTCGTGAGACCCTCGAAGGTCTCGCCCGGACCTTCGCCGTACATCGGCTTGAAGTGGTCGAATCCCCACACGCCGTCGAAGCCCAATTCCTCGGCCAGCTTCACACGTCGAACGAGCTCGTCCCACGGCATACGCTGCTGGGCCACGTCGAGTCCGAAACGCATGGCGGGCACCTTACCGACTCACTGACGGCGACAGGGCAGCAGGCGGCTCGACCATCACCGGCCGGCGGGCGTGAACTCGATGTGGAGCCGAGTGAGCCCGCGCAGGATGTAGGTGGGCACGTAGGAGTACCGGCGCCCACCGGCCGGTCCGTGGTGCGCTTCCGAGATGCGGATGTCCGCCATGCGGTCGAGGAGCTTCTCGAGGCTCACCCGACCTTCGGTCCGGGCCAACGGCGCACCGGGGCAGACGTGCACGCCATGGCCGAAGGCGACGTGCTGACGGGCGTTCTCTCGGTCCGGGTCGAAGACGTCGGGCCGCTCGAACTTGCGCGGATCGCGGTTCGCCGCGGCATTGAGGACCATGACCGTGGTGCCAGCGGGGATCTCGACGCCCCCGACGACCGTCGACCGACGGGCGAGGCGGAAGTCGCCCTTGACCGGCCCCTCGAAGCGCAGCATCTCCTCGATGAAGTTCGGGATCCGATGGCGCTCGCGACGAAGCTGCGCCTGGAGGTCGGGATGCTCCGCCAAGTACTGGACCGAGGCTGCCAGCAGGCGGACGGTCGTCTCCTGGCCGGCGGCGAAGATGTTGGCCGCCACCCGGACGACGTCGATGACCTCCGGCGTCGACCCGTCCTTGAAGGTGGCGTTCGCCAGGCCGCTGAGCACGTCGTTGCGGGGATGCCGGCGCCGGTCCTCGACATAGTCCGAGAACTGCTGGTACAGGAACTCGAGGGGCGAATGGGCCAGGGTCTCGTCTCCGGTGCTGCCGAGCCCGGTGGTGCGGCTCAGGTTCTTGCGGAACAGCTCGTGGTCCTCCCGCGGAACGCCGAGCAGGTCCGCGATGACCAACAGCGCGAAGGGAGACGCGTACGACGAGATGAACTCGCACTCCCCCGCCTCGATGAACTCGTCGATCTGGCGGTCGGCGTACTCCCACATGAACGCCTCGTTCTCCTTGAGGCGACCTGGGGTCAGCAATTTCATGAGCAGCCCGCGGTGGTCCGTGTGCTTCGGCGGGTCGAAGGTGATGAGCTGGTCGCTCATCGGGAGCTGGTCACGATACTGCTCGATGAGATCGCTGACGTCGTCGCCCGTCAGAGGCACGGGGAACCCGGGGAACGGGCCGGTGACCGAGTTGCACGACGAGAACAGGCCGGGGTCGTGGTAGACGGCGAGCGCCTCCTCGTAGCCGGTCACCATGACGACGTCGTGGTGACGCTCCCGACGCACCGGGCATTGCCCTCGCAGGAAGTCGTAGTACGGATACGGATCCGCCACCAGCGTGTCGTCACGGAAGAAGTCGATGTCGTCGTAGTCGGTCACCGAGACCCTCACAGATCGATGGGGAGCACCGGCATCTCCAGCGGGTGCACGTTCACGGAGCGCAGTGCGGGCAGCAGGCGTTCGTAGGGCAGACCGGCCAGGAATCCGTCGATCACCCGCTGGTAGTTGGAGATGTGACCCTCGGACTTCTCGGACAAGCGCATGAAGCGGAAGCCCTTGGCATGCAAGCCCTTCTGCTGGCGGGCCAGGTTGGAGAAGTCCTGAGCCGGGATGGGCGGCCAGCGCTCGTCGTCGCTCTGCCACACCTCCGGCCGTGGCGGGGTGGGCGGCTCCTCCCCCGGCGGGAACCGGGTGAGCGACCAGATCTCCATGAGCGTCTCCTCCGGTCCGAGAGGGCGGAAGCGGTACGACGAGGCGCTCGAGTACATGGGAAGCACGATGAAGTGCGGGAAGCAGTACGCCATGGGCTCGTTGAACTCGTTGGCGTCCAGCTCGTTGAGGTCGGGGATGTCGCTCCCGCGCCGGCGGTGCCAGGCCACCACCGCATCATTGAGGCGACGATGCCACTCGGCCATGGCGAGCTCGGGTTCTGCGGGGAGCTCGATGTCGGCGAGCCCCTCGGCGATCCGGACGTCGTTGGCGTGCACCATGCCCGCCATGCCTTCGCTCATCGTCCGGAGGTAGCGGAGCTCCCCCGCGACCCAGGCCTTGGGGTCGAAGCGTTCCCCGCGCCGGGGATACCGATCCGGGATGCGAAGCTGCGGGTGGGTCTCGAGGACGTGGTACTGCTCGACGAACGCCTCTTGCACGAGCTTCCAGTTGGCTGGTAGTCGGCAGGCGTACCACCACTCCGCCCGCAGGGACTCGATCTTCCAGGCGTCGAGGATGGTGGCGACGGGCTCGAGGCACTCTCGCAACGACGGCGCCGTCTCGTCGAGGTTGATCCACGCGCATCCGCCCCAGGTCTCACAGCGGACCGGAGCCAGGCCGACGTCGGCAGCGTCGAGGTTGTGCGGTGCGAACGAACGCGACTGTGAGACGAACGTGTTGGCGCCGTCGGTGCCGTAACACCACCCGTGGAACGGACAGACGAAGCCGCTGCGCAGCGTGCCCCGTCCCTCGACCAGCTTGACGCCCCGGTGGCGGCAGGCGTTGTGGAAGGCCCGGACTACCATGTCCTCACCGCGCACCACAACGACCGACTGGTCGAGGAACTCGTACTCTGCGAAGTCGCCCGGGCCGGAGATCTCCTCCAGTCGGCACGCCATCTGCCAGACCCGTGGCCAGAGCGTCTCGCACTCGAGCCGGTAGAAGGCGGGGTCGTAGTAGCGCTCCTTGGGGATGCGGTCCGGGACCTCCACCGCGAAGGGCACCGGGAGCGCTGACCACTTCTGCTCGACGATCGCCACCTCGACCCCCTCCCACACGCCCGCCGCATCGGCTATCGTACCGACCGGTACAGGAAACGGCAATTCCGAATCCAGCATATGAGGTTCGCGCAGCGGGGTCGTGGCGTGCCACGGCAGGGCCGAGAGAGGACGGGAGCCATGGCGGCGGCAGGCGACAGGGCACGGGCCGGGAGCACGCGCCGCACCGGCACCGGGGGACGGCTCGGCAGGAGCCGTCTCGCTCCCGGGGCACTGGGCGGCAGGGGATGCACCGGCGCGGCCACACGGACCGACGGCAGGGCGCGATGACGGCATTGGCACCCCGCGAGCCCGACGTCGACGTCCTCGTCGTCGGCGCTGGCATTACCGGCATCTACCAGCTCTTCCGTGCCCTGCACGCGGGTTTCCGCACCCAGCTGCTCGAAGCAGGCGACGGGGTCGGGGGGACGTGGTACTGGAACCGGTACCCAGGGGCCCGGTTCGACTCCGAGAGCTACACGTACGGGTACCTCTTCTCCCGGGAGCTGTTCGAGGAGTGGCACTGGCAGGAGCGCTTCGCCGCGCAGCCCGAGATCGAGCGCTATCTCAACCACGTCGTCGACCGGTTCGACCTGCGCCGTCACATGCGCTTCGGCACGCGGGTCGTGGCGGCCACGTGGGACGAGCTCGACGGTGTGTGGGAGGTCGCCACCCACGACGGCACGGAAGTCCGGACGCGCTTCTTGGTGGCGGCCACCGGCGTGCTGTCGGTGCCCTACATCCCCGACGTGCCAGGACGCGACCGATTCCGCGGCGAGGCCTACCACACCGGGCTCTGGCCAGTGGAGCCGGTGGACTTCGCCGGCAAGCGGGTAGCGGTGGTCGGCACCGGGTCCAGCGGCGTCCAGATCGTGCCCGCCATCGTGGACGAGGTGGCGTCCCTCACCGTCTACCAGCGCACCGCCAACTGGTGCACTCCACTCAACAACGCTCCCGTCACGCCGGAGGAGCATGCCCAGCTCCAGGCCGACTTCGAGCAGATCTGCGAGATCCTCGCAACCTCCCCGTCGGGCTTCCTCCACCAGCCGCACGACCGCGCCACGTTCGACGACACCCCCGAGGCCCGCCGGGTCTTTTTCGAGCGGATGTGGGACAGCCCGGGCTTCGCCAAGCTCATCAGCCACTATTCCGACCTGATGACCGACCCGAAGGCCAACGCGGCATGGTGCGAGTTCCTGGCTGAGAAGATTCGTTCCATCGTCCGCGACCCGGCCACGGCCGAGAAGCTCATCCCCAAGGACCACCGGTTCGCCGAGAAGCGACCGCCCTTCGTGACCGGCTACTACGAGGCGTTCAACCGGCCCAACGTGTCCCTCGTCGACCTGAAGGCCACGCCCATGGTGCGGATGACGCCCACGGGGATCGAGACCACCGACGGCGTGCGGGAATTCGACATCGTGGTGTGGGCCACCGGGTTCGACTTCGGGACGGGAGCACTGCTGCGCATGGGCCTGCGCGGCCGCGACGGCCTGCTGTTGACCGAGCACTGGTCCGACGGTCCCAAGACCTATCTCGGCCTGCAGACCTCTGGGTTCCCGAACCTGTTCTTCCCTGGCGGTCCCCACGCGGCTGCTGGCAACAATCCTCGCTACAACGGGGACCAGGTGGACTTCGTCACCGACACCCTCGTGTTCCTGCGCGAGCGCGGCGAGGACGTCATCGAGGCGGACCCTGCCGCCGAGGAGCGCTGGACCCGCATGGTCGACCGGTGGGCGACCAAGTCCAACTTCGGCGAGATCAGCTACTACTTCGGGACGAACATCCCCGGCAAGCCCCGCAAGTACCTGCTCAACTCCGGGGGGAGGCCGAAGTTCGCCTCCGAGGTCGCCGAGGTGCGCGCCAACGGCTACGCCGCGTTCCACCTGTCGAGGGCTGGCGAGAGCGGGCCCACGGCTCCTGTCCGGCGGCCAGCCCTCAGACGGTCGCCACCGGCGTGAGCGGCGACCCGACCGCACCCGGCAGGCGCAAGGGCGGCGCCGTCAGGAGGAACCGGTTGCGGCCGCGCTGGCGGAGCCAGGTAGCCAGCTCATGCAAGTACCACATCTCCCCAAGGGGGACGCCGAGGCGGAACAGGCACAGATGGTGGATGGGCAGGAACGAGTGACGGGTCTGGTCCGGGTCGCGCCCGAGCAGCCCTTCGACGGCGTAGTTATCCGCGACCAATGCCGCAATTTGCGAATCGGCGATCCATTCCAGCAACGAAGGGTCCCGCGCGTCGAGGTACGTGCACATGCGATGGATCTGCACCGGGTCAGGACGGCGTTCCCACTCGAGGACCTTCGTGGCGAACCCCGTGTGCAGGAGGAGCATGTCACCGGGCTCGACGACGACGCCGTCTGCCGCCATGACCGCCTCGAGGGTCTCGCGGTCCACGGCACGCCAGTCGTGGCCCAGGTGGTGGACCAGGTCCACCAGGACGCCCCTGCCCTGCACGCCGGTGGCGGCCATGTGCTCGAGGCCCAGGTGATGGGCGAAGCACGAGTGGCGGCTGCCGTCCCCGCGAGCGTCGGGCTTCGGCCCGACCAGGTCGATGCCGGCCCGGTAGCCGTTGTAGTAGACGGCTTCCTCCACGCCGTCGCCGTCCGCGTCGAACTCGGCACCCACATGGGCGAGGGAGTCCCACTGGGTCGAGTACTGCAACGACAGCGTGACAACGTCGTCGGCCCAGACGTCCACGTAGCGAGGGTCGCCTTCCGCCATGTCCTTCATGTGGACGTTGTAGAAGGTGCCCGGATTGCCCTGCATGTCCTCGGTGGGCGCCAGCACGGGCGGATGACGGCGCTGGTTCAAGGCAGTCCCGCCCGGGTAGTCGAGGGGCAGGCTCAGACAGAAACTGATGCCGGCCTCCACCTCCCGCACGCCCTGGAGCACCTTGTGCGGGGTGAGCAGGTTGATGCGACCCAGTTCGTCGTCGTCGCCCCAGTCCCCCCAGGTCGAGCCAGGCGGGCGCTGCTTCCACCGTCGTGCCACCGTGTCCCCTCCTTCCCCTCCACCTCTCCCGTCGGCGCCGCTCGCCCTGCCGCAGCCGTCCGCCCTGCCGCAGCTGCCCAGCCTGCCGCAGCCGTCCACCCTGCCGGCCCGGTCCGCCGAACTCCTCGGCGGAGGGAGCGACCGTTGCGGCGGTCGCGGCGGAGATGGCCGCCGTTGAATGTACCGACCGGTTGGTTTAGCATTTTGTGGCGGAGTTCGTCGCTCCCGGCGACCGGCCGGTGCGCGCTCCGCCCGCTCGGACGTTGCCGACCGCGTGCCGGCAACCATCGCTTGGGAACATCGCACGGCCTGCACAGGACGTGCCGATCGCAGGAAGGGTGCTCGCATGCCTGACAAGGACTTCGTGGTCTCTGCCGACGGGCACGTCCTGGAGCCGACCGACCTGTTCCGCACCAGGCTGCCCAAGCATTTGCGCGACCGGGCGGTGTGGGAAGAGGACTTCGAGGTTGAGCCCCTGGTCGAAGGAGGGGCCAGGATCTTTCGTCGCCTCCACACGTCCGGGTTCGAGGGCTGGACCATCTCCCGCTACCGCCAGACGGGGGGCCGCATGCCCGAGGGAGACCCCGAGATGATCCTCGAGGACATGGACCTCGACGGCATCGACGTCGCCATCATGCACCCGAACCTGTCGCTCTTCGGCCTGTACTCCGACGACCACGAGCTGTCGATGGCACACGCCCGGGTCTACAACGACTACATCGTCGAGCGCTTCAGTCCCTACTTCTCGCGCATCGCGCCGACGGCACCCGTGCCCATCACCGATGTCCCCGACGCCGTGGCGGAGATCGAGCGGGTGGCAGCCGCAGGGTTCCGGGCCATCCTGCTCCCGGCGGTGCCGCCCAAGCCCTACTACTCGCGCGACTACGACCCCGTGTGGGCAGCCGCCCAGGCCAACGGCGTCCATGTGTTCATCCACACGCAGACCGGTGGCGTGAAGGTCAACGACCCCGAGTCGACCACCCTCAAGGTGGTGCTGGAGAACGCCGCGCAGGTCAACCAGCCCATGACGGGGAAATCTGCCTCGAAGCGCATGATCACCCAATGCATCTACAGCACGATCGTGCCCCAACAAGTGATCTGCGAGCTCATCGGCGGTGGTGTGGCCGAGCGCTACCCGCAGCTGCACTTCGCTCTGATCGAGTTCAACGCCCATTGGCTGTCGTCTTTGGTGGGGTCCATGGACAAGTGCTGGGTGACGGGCATCGGCCAGGACGCCGACTGGTGGCTGGGGCGATGGGACGACACGCGTCCCGCCAACGACCAGCCCAACATGGCGCAGCTGTTCCGGCTGAACGAGAAGTGGCCCTACCCCCTCAAGCCCAGCGAGTACGTGCAGCGGCAGTTCCACGTGTCGTTCCAGGACGACCCGGTGGCCGTCGCCGCCCGCCACATCACAGGTGTGTCGACCATCGTGTGGGGCAACGACTATCCCCACGCCGAGGGAACCTTCCGCAGCAGCCAGAAGCTCATCGCCACCCAGTTCGCCGACGTGCCCGACGACGAGCGCCGAGCCATCGTGGGCGGCACGCTCGGCGGCCTGCTCGGCCTCCTGCCCGTTGCCGCCTGAGCCCAGCCGGTCGCTGGCGCAAGCGGCGGCCGAGTCGACGAGTGACGCGTCGCCACGGGCACCGTCGGGCACGATGACGGGGGCGTCGGCAAGGGAGGCATCGGCACGGGCGCCGGATGCGCTCCTGCGCTTCGACGGTCGTGTGGCCGTCATCACCGGCGCCGGACGGGGCATCGGGCGGGCCTATGCCCTCCTGCTGGCCGCGCGTGGCTGTGCCGTGGTCGTCAACGACCTCGGTGGCTCCATGGAGGGCGAGGGCGCCGACACGGCACCGGCGTCGACCGTCGCCGCCGAGATCGAGGATACGGGCGGCACCGCCGTGGCCGATGCCCACGATGTGGCCGACCCCGACGGTGCCCGAGCGCTGATCGACACGGCGCTGCGCTCGTTCGGCCGGGTCGACATTGTCGTCAACAACGCCGGCATCGTCAGATGGGCCGGACCGCCCGAGGTCGACCTCGACAACCTCCACCGCCATCTCTCCGTCCACGTGGACGGCTCGTTCAACACCGCCATGGCGGCGTGGCCGCACCTGGCGGCGCAGCGCTACGGCCGCATCGTCATGACCACCTCGACCGGCATCTTCGGCTTGGCGACCAACACCTCCTATGCGACGGCAAAGGCAGGCATCATCGGGCTGACACGGAGCCTGGCCGTCGCCGGCACGCGCCACGGGATCACCGTCAATGCCATCGCGCCGGCGGCCTTCACCCGCATGGCCGGTGCCGCCGAGGACGGCCGAGCCCGTCAGGACGCCGGCCAGGACGCCCGGGCGCAGCACATGGCCCCGGCGCTGGTGGCACCCTTGGTCGCCTACCTGGCGCACGAGGACTGCCCGGTGACCGGCGAGGTCTACGCCGCCGGCGCCCGACGCTTCGCTCGCGTCCTGATCGCCTCGGCGCCCGGCTATGTCCACGCCGCGGGCACGCCGACCATCGAGGACGTGGCGGACCATTGGGCGGCCATCAACGACCCCACCGGCGCCGTGTGCCCCGCGGACCTGATGGCGTGGTCGCGGGCGTTCCTCGACCACCTGCCGCCCGGCGGCTGAGGAACCCGTCACCGCCTGGCCTTGTCTGGTCTGGACCGGTCTGGCTTGGTCTGACCCTGTCTGACCTTGCCTGGTCGTGTCTGACCTTGCCTGGCCTTGTCTGGCCGTGTCTGACCCTGCCTGGCCTTGTCTGGACCGGTCGGTCCAAACCGTCCAATATGATCGTTCGGTGGACTTCTCGCTGACCGAAGCCGAATCCGCGCTGGCCGAGCTGTGCCGGGACTTCGCCCAGCGGGAGATCGCCGTTCGTGCGCCACGGGCCTGGGAGGAGGCCCGCTGCCCCACCGACCTGCTGCGCGAGATGGGCGAGCTCGGCCTGCTCGGCATCCTCGTGCCCGAGCGCTGGGGCGGCATCGGCATGACCACAGTCGGGTTCGTGGCTGCCATGGAGCAGATCGGTGTGGCCGACCAGTCGGTCGCTGCCGCGTGGCAGGCGCACGTCACCATCGGCTCGCTCCCCTTGCTGCTCTTCGGGGACGACGCCCAACGCGAGCGCTGGCTGCGACCGCTGGCCGAAGGTCGAGCGTTGGGCGCGTTCGCATTGACCGAGCCCGACGCCGGCTCCGACGCCCGGGGCATCCGCACGACGGCGCGACGACGAGACGGCGGGTGGCTCATCAACGGCAGGAAGACCTTCATCTCCAACGCCGGTACCGACATGTCCTTCGGCGCGACGGTGCTGGCCCGCACCGACGAGGGGGACGACGAGCGGCCGCGATTCGCCAATTTCGTGGTGGAGAAGGGCACGCCGGGATTCACCATGGGCCCCAAGCTGCGAGGCATCGGCTGGCGCGGGCTCGACACCCGCGAGCTGTACTTCGACGACGTGTGGGTGCCCGACGACCACCTGATCGGCGATCCGGACCTCGGCCTGCACCAGTTCCTCCAGGCCCTCGAGGTGGGGCGCATCTCGGTGGCCGCACTGTCGCTCAGCCTGACCCAGGCCGTGCTCGACCTGGCCACCGCCTACGCCACGCAGCGCCGGCAGTTCGGGCAACCCATCTCCAAATTCCAGGCCGTCCAGTTCAAACTGGCCGACATGGCCACCGAGCTTGAGGCTGCCCGCTGGCTCACGTACCGGGCGGCGTCCCTGCGCGACCACGGCCAGCCGTTCCGCAAGGAGGCGGCCATGGCCAAATTGAAGGCGAGCCGGCTGGCCACCTGGGCGGCATCCGAGGCCGTCCAGATCCACGGTGGGCTGGGGTACATGCTCGACACCCCGGTGGCGCGCTTTTACTGCGACGCCAAGGTGCTCGAGATCGGCGAGGGGACCAACGAGATCCAGCACCTGGTGATCGCCCGGGCCCTCGGCTGCTGAGCCGTCCTCGGCCGGCGCGGACAGGCAGTGGCGTTCGCTCAGGTGGCGGCCAGGCGTCGCACCGCGGCGACGACGTCGTCGCGACCGGGCAGCCAGGCCCGTTCGAGCGTCGGAGCGTACGGCGGCGGCGTGGCGAGGGCACCGACCCGTTCGATCGGCGCGTCGAGGTCCCAGAAGGCCTCGCGTGCGACAACCGCAGCGATCTCGGCACCGATGCCGAACGGCACCACGGCCTCGTGCGCCACCACGAGGCGACCGGTCTTCGCCACCGAGGCCAGGACCGGCTGGGCGTCGAGCGGAGCCACCGTGCGCAGGTCGATTACCTCCACCGAGATGCCTTCAGCCTCCAGCGTCTCGGCGGCGGCCAGCGCCTCGTGCACCATGCGCGAGACCGACACCACCGTCACATCCGTGCCGCCGCGCACCACGGACGCCACTCCGATGGGGACCACGTGGTCCTGGGGCGGCTGCGGGCCCTTCATGCCGTACAGCAGGCGATTCTCGATGAAGATCACGGGGTTCGGGTCCTCGATGGCAGCCCGCAGCAGTCCGTAGGTGTCGGCCGGCGTCGACGGCATCACGACGGTCAGACCGGGGATGTGCGCCAGGATGGCCTCGAGGCTCTGCGAGTGCTGGCTGCCCGAGGACCGACCGGCCCCGAACTGGGTGCGCACCGTGAGCGCCATCTCGGCGGCGCCGCCGGTCATGAACGGCAGCTTCGCCGCCTGGTTGAGCAATTGGTCGAAACAGACGCCGAGGAAGTCGACGTACATGAGCTCGACCACTGGCCGCATACCGGCCATGGCGGCGCCGACGCCCATGCCTATCACCGCGGTCTCGGAGATGGGCGTGTCGCGCACCCGGTCCCCGAAGCGCTCCTTGAGGCCTCGGGTGAGGCCGAACACGTTGCCACCCGAGCCCACGTCGACGCCGGCGACGAAGACCCGGTCGTCGCGCTCCAGCTCGACCTCCAGCGCGTTGCGGACGGCATCCATGGTGCGGAAGACCGGAGCGTCCGGAGCAGGTGGCAACGGCTCGCTCCGGGCTGGCCGAGGGCGCAGCACGAAGTGGGTCACGGTTGCCGGGTCGGGCGCAGCCATCGCTCGAGCGGCATCCACTGCACGGTCGAGCATGGTCGCCACCGCGGCGGCGACGGCTGCCAGGTCCTGCTCGCTCGTGCCACTGTCGCGGAGCAGTCGTTCGTGGCGTGCGATCGGGTCTCGAGCCTTCCACTCCTCGAGCTCCTCGGGAGACCGGTACCGCTCGGGGTCGCCCTCGTAGTGCCCGTGCCAGCGGTAGGTGGCGGCCTCGACCACCGCCGGGCCACCACCCGCCCGCACGTCGTCCACCACCGCCTGCATGAGCGAGGCGGTGGCAACCACGTCGTTCCCGTCGACGGTGGCGTAGCGCACGCCGTAGCCGGCCGACCGCCGCTCGAGCGAGGCGCCGTGCTGGGTGCTGGTCGGGGAGAACTCGGCGTAGCCGTTGTTCTCGCAGAAGAACACCACAGGCAGGTGCCAGACGGCCGCCAGGTTCACGGCCTCGTGGAAGGCGCCCTGGGCAGGCGCCCCGTCACCGAAGAATCCGACGGCCACACCCCCGTCGCGCCGCAGCTGGGCGGCGGTGGCCGCCCCTGCGGCGATGGGCAGGCCGGCGGCCACGATGCCGTTGGCGCCGAACACGCCCCGGCCGGGATCGGCGACGTGCATCGAGCCGCCCCGGCCCCGGTTCGTGCCGCCGTCACGGGCCAGCAGCTCGGCGAACATGGCGGTGGCGTCCATCCCCTTGGCCAGGCAGTGCCCATGGCCGCGGTGCGTGGAGGTGATGACGTCGCTCGACGCCAGCGGCCAGCACGCGCCCACAGCAGCCGCCTCCTGGCCGATGGAGAGGTGAACGAACCCTGGGATCTCGCGGTCCCGATAGAGCGCGGCAGCTCGCTGCTCGAACCCCCGGATCAGCAGCATCCGCCGGTACATCTCGAGCAGGGCCTCGGCCGGGAACGCGTCGGGGGAGGACCGCCGGGCAGCCACCGCCGCGGCATCCTACAGTAGTGTACTGATCGGTACAAAACCCGACGCAACCGCCGGACAAGGAGGACACGTGGACGCCCGGAGCTCCGCTCCTGCCGACGCTCGAGCCGGCGCCAGCCGCCCCGCGGACGGCTCGGTCCTGCCCGGGAGCCCGCCGTGCGCCGCTGGGCTCGGCGCGCCGGGCGGCGCGACCCGACGCTCGCGATGAGCGGTGCAGCCGAGCACCGTCGGGTGGTGGCCGTCACCGGTGCAGGCGGCGCCCTCGGGGCAGCCATCTCCGCCCGCCTGGCCGGCGAGGAGGACACCGACGTCGTGCTCAGCGACGTGAGCCAGGCATCGCTCGACGCCACGGTGGCCCAGCTGGGCACCGTGGCGGGCGGAGTGGAGACCCTGCTCGCCGACGTCAGCGACGTCGCCCAGGTCGAGGCGGTGGTGGCGCGCGCCGTCGAGCGTTTCGGTCGGCTCGACGTGCTCGTCAGCAATGCGGGCGTGCTGTCGCCCAACGGCCGCATCCACAACCTCGCCACCGAGGACTGGGAGCGGGCCTTCCGGGTCAACGTCCTCGGGGCAGTCAACGGCATCCGTGCCGCCGTCCCGGTCATGCGTGCCCAGCGTTCGGGCTCGATCGTGCTGACCGCCTCCGTGTCCGGCCTCACCGCGTGGTCGCACGCCGCCCCCTACTGTGCCACGAAGGCCGCCGTCATCCAGCTCGCCAAGGTGGCCGCGGTGGAGTACGCGCGTGACGGCATTCGGGTCAATTGCGTCTGCCCGGGCACGTTCCGCTCCGCAATTCACGACGGCCTGCCCGAGGAGGCACTGGACGCCATTGCCGGCCGCCATCCCCTCGGCCTGGGCACTCCTGCCGACCTGGTGGGGATCTACTCGTACCTCGCGGGGCCAGCCTCCCGCTGGACGACCGGCGCCGCTCTGGTCGTCGACGGCGGCTATTCGGCGCCGTGACGGCTGGACCAGCGCTCAATGCCGCGCAGGAACAGCTCGCCGAACGGCTTGGCCACGTCGCGAGCGGTCAAGCGACCCCCCGGGTGAAGCCACAGGTAGGTGTAGTTGTGCATGCCGAGCCAGGCACGTGCCGTCAGCCAGGGGTCAAGGTCGCGGAACTCCCCCGACGCCACGCCGCTGCGCAGCACTGCTTCGATGCGCTCCTCGTAGGCCCTGCGCCGCTGCCGGAATTGGGCGGCGCGCTCGCCGGTCAGCGCCGGGAACTCGTGGAGGAACACCCAGACATGGTCCGGATAGCGGTGGATCACGTCGAGCAGCTCCTCGCCGTGCATCACCAGCTGGGCAGACGGAGAACCCCCGGCCTGCGCCACGCGGTCGGCCCCGGCCATCACCTCGTCCATGACCCGATCGTGGATGGCAGCCAGCAACTCTTCCTTGGAGCCGATGTAGTGGTAGAGCGCACCCTTGCCCAGCCCGTTGGCCTCGCACAGCTCGGCAATGCCCGTGGCGTGGTAGCCGCGCCGTGCGAAGAGCCTGGCGGAGGTGTCCACGATCGCCTGCCGGCGCGCCTGCCACCTCGGGTTCCGTCTGGACTCGGCCATGCACCGCTCCTGCCGGCTCCCTGCCGGCCTCGCCCGGGCCGTTGCCGCCCGACTGGTCGGTACACTATCGCCGCCGGACGGCAGCCCTCGATCGAACGCGCCGTGCACCGTGGCCCACGGCAAGACGGCGCAGGTCGTCGCGACCCATGGCGAGGTGGTCCATGGCGAGGCGACCCGGCGGGGCGCACGACTGACGGCGCGTGGCTGGGCGGGGCAGTGCCTGGCGGACTGGCGAGGGGTGCCCAGCGTCGAGCACGGTGTTCGACGTCCCCGACCGCCGAACCAACGGAGTCCGAGCAACGGAGGCGTGAACGTGGACGGTAGCGCCGCGTCGGGAGCGCATGACCACACGAGCTGGCAGCCCGACCTGAATTGGTGCGGCGTGCTCGAGCACCACGCCGAGCGGACGCCGGACGCGCCGATGACGGTGTTCGAGGGCACGACCATCACCTACGGCGCCATGGCGGCGCGGGCGGCAGCGCTGGCTGCCGGCCTGGCACGACAGGGCGTGGGACGCGGGGACGTGGTGGGCCTCCTGTCCTACAACCGTCCCGAGTTCCTCGAGACGATCTTCGCTGCCAACCGGCTCGGCGCCATTGCCATGCCGCTCAACTGGCGCCTCGCCGCCCCGGAGATCCGCTACATCCTCGAGCACTCCGGCGCCCGTGCCCTGGTGTGCGACGACGTCCTCGTGCCCTTGGCACAGGACGCGGCCGCGGGCATGCAGCGACCGCCGGCGACGGTGACGATGGCGGACACCGCTCCCCCGGGATGGACGGCGCTCGCCGAGCTGCGCGCCGACGCGCCAGGCGCGCCGCGGGCGCGCGTCAGCGCGGACGATGTCCACCGCCTCATGTACACCTCTGGCACCACCGGTCGACCCAAGGGCGTCATGCTCACCCATGCCAACCTGCTCTGGAAGAACCTGGCGCACATCGTGGAGTTCGGCTTCACCCGAGCGGACATCGGCCTGGCCTGCGGTCCGCTGTACCACGTGGGAGCCCTGGACCTCACCACGACCACGCTCATCGCCGTCGGGGCATGCGTCGTCATCCACCGCACGTTCGACGCCGCTGCCGTCGTCGACGAGATCGAGCGCTCGCGCGTCACCACGGTGTGGCTCGCGCCAGCCATGGTCAACGCCATCATGGCCCTGCCCGATCTCGATTCCCGGGACCTGTCGTCGGTGCGCGTGGTGATCAATGGCGGCGAGAAGATGCCCGTCCCGCTCATCGAGCGGATCCAGCGCACCTTTCCGTCGGCCTGGTTCGCCGATGCGTACGGCCTGACGGAGACGGTCTCGGGCGATACCTTCCTCGACCGGGACAGCATCGTGCGCAAGCTGGGCAGCGTGGGACGGCCGTGCTTGTTCCTCGAGCTCGACGTATGGGACGAGCACGGCCACTCCGTCGCGCCGGGAGAACCGGGCGAGGTCGTCCTGCGCGGGCCGAAGGTCTTCAAGGGCTACTGGAGCGACCCCGAGGCCACCGCAGCAGCGTTCGCGGGCGGATGGTTCCACACCGGCGACGTCGGTGTCCGTGACGAGGACGGGTACCTCTTCATCGTGGACCGGCTGAAGGACATGATCATCTCCGGCGGCGAGAACATCGCCAGCTCGGAGGTCGAACGCGTCCTGTACGAGCACCCCGCCGTGCTGGAGGCGGCCGTGGTCGGTCGGCCCGACGAACGCTGGGGCGAGGTCCCCGTCGCCTTCGTGGTGCTCAGACCCGGTGCCTCGGCCAGCGAGGACGACCTGGTGGCATACTGCGCCAGCCAGCTTGCCCGCTACAAGGTGCCCAAGGCCGTGACCTTCCTCGACGCTTTGCCCCGCAATCCCTCGGGCAAGGTGCTCAAACGCGAGCTTCGCACGATCATCGGCCGGTAAGCCACGGCGGCCCCGCCCACAGTGCGGGCACCCGGGCACTCTCGGCCGCGCTCCGAGGCCGACAGGCACACCGGCTCGCAGAACGGGTGGCTCAACGATCGGGGTCCGGTCAGGGCGGCAACGCTCATGTGCCCGGCACACCGCCTGCCCGGCGCAGCCTCATGACGGCGCAGCCTCAGTGTGGCGCCGCGAAGGGCGGTGGCGCGGTCAGCGACACGAGGTCCGGCTCCGGCTCGATGCCCAGTGCGCCGATCGCCATGACGAGGCAGTCGTATCCGCCGACCGTGAAGACCAGGTCCATGAGCTGGTCGGTGGTCAGGACGTCAGCCAGCTCCCTCCAGGTGCCCTCCGACACGGAGGCGTCCTGCAGCAGCTCGTCCACGGCACGAAGGATGGCGCCCTCCGGCACCGGCCACGGTCGGCCGTGGGGATCCGCGCCGATGGCCGCCACCTCCTCGTCGCGCACGCCGGCGTCGGCCGCCAGGAGCGTGTGCTGCCGCCAGGCGTAGGCCGAGCGACGCACGGCGGCCACCCGGAGCACCACCAGCTCCCGATGGCGGTGCGACAGGGTGCTGGTCGACTGAAGGTGCCCGTTGAACACGTTGTACGCGCGGGCAAGTGCGGGGTGACGAGCGAAGACGCCCAGGACGTTGAGGCCCTTGGGGCGCGCCTCGTGCCCGCTGTCTCGTACTCGCTGCTCCACAGCACGCAGCGGTGCCAGGGCGTCTCGCATCGCTGGGGGCCATTGCTCAGGCGGGAGGGGGGCGATCCGGCCCATGTCAGGTGTTCCGCCCGCCGTTGACGCCGATGACCTGCCCGGTGATGTAGCTCGCCTCCTCGCTCACCAAAAAGGCGCAGGCCGCGGCCACGTCCTCAGGCCGGCCGGCCCGACGCACCGGGGTACGCGCCGCGTGCTCCTCCACCGAGCCGCCGAGCAGTCCCTTGCGCTCAGCGGCGCGCAGCATGGGCGTGTCGATGAACCCTGGCGGAATGGTGTTGACGGTGATCCCCTTGGGACCGAACTCGAGCGCCAGGCACTTGGTGAGGCCGATGACTCCCGACTTGGCCGACACGTAGTGCGCCATGAGGGGCTGGCCGCTGTGCGTGCTCGACGACGAGATGTTCACGATGCGCCCCCAACCGGCCTCCAGCATGTCAGGCAGTACGGCCTGGCACATGTTGAACGTGCCGGTCAGGTTGACGGCGATGATCCGGTCCCACGAATCGGGAGTGATGTGGAGGAAGGGCTCGAAGCCGTCGAGGCCAGCCGAGTTGACCAGCACGGACACCCGGCCGAGCGTCTCGTGCACCTGGTCCAGCGCAGCGGCTATGGCGGAGCGGTCGGTGACGTCGGCGGCAACCGCCAACGCGCTCCCGCCGGCAGCGGTGATCCCGGTCGCCGCGGTGGTGGCGGCGTCACTGTCACGGTCCAACACCGCCACGGCGTGGTCGTCCGCCGCCAGCCGTTCGGCGATCGCCAGACCGATCCCCGATCCTGCGCCGGTCACCAGCGCCACGCGCCGGGGAGGCATCTGGGCCGATTTCGTTGGCATTGCCATGCTCCTTTTTCTGTCGTACGACCGCTCGTCTGCACCGAGCTCGTCATGGGCCGGCTCAGGTGCCGTTCGGCTCCGAGCCAACGCGAGCTCGTCTGTCGTCCCAGACGGCCCCGCGACCCCCTCCCCGGTCGATCGTGCACGCCATCGGGTGGCCCACGGACCACCGGATCCAGCGCGAAGCGGCGAGGACCACGGCACCGACAGGTTGGCACCGGAACGGAGGGCACCTCGTCATTGGCTCGGTGGCAGGACCCCCTCCCGCAACTGTTGGCGGAGCCGGAACTTCTGCACCTTTCCCGAGGCCGTGCGGGGGAACTCGTCCACCGGATGGATGGACTCCGGCCACTTCTGGCGGGCGAGGCCGGCGGCCTGTAGGTGGGCACGCACCTCCGCCAGGGTTGGCACCGTCGCACCGGGACGCACGCGCACCACGGCGGCCGCCCGCTCGCCGAGGCGAGGGTCGGGCGCGGCCACCACGCACACCTCGGCGAGAGCCGGCATCCCGAGCATCAGTTCCTCGACCTCCTGGGCGCTGATGTTCTCGCCACCTCGGATGATCACGTCGGAGAGGCGGTCCGTGATGGCGAGGTAGCCGTCCTCGTCGAGCACCCCCACGTCCCCCGTGCGGTACCAGCCGTCCTCGTCGAAGCTCGCCGCCGTGAGGGCGGGGTCCGTGTAGCCGATGCAGCAGTCCGGACCGCGGCTGAAGATCTCGCCGTCGTCGCCGAGGCGCAGCTCCACTCCGGGCAGGGCGTGGCCATCGGTGGTCAGGCGCTTCTCCTCGGGCTCGGTCAACAGGCTCCCGGTGATCGACGGGTGCTCGGTGCTGCCGTACGAGCGGAAGGTGGCGATGCCCAGGGCGGCGGCGCGGCGGGTGACGGCCACCGGCACGGGCGACCCCCCCAGCCCGGCGAAGGGCATGAGGGCCAGATGCTCCGGGCCGAAGTCGGGGTGGTCGAGCAGGCTCGTGAGGAAGTAGGTCGAGCCGCCAGCCACACCAAGACCCTCGTCGCGCATGGTCCGCAGGATTGCACCCGGGTCCCACTCGTCCACCAGGTTGACGGGGCTGGATCGCAACAGCGGCACCAGGAAGGCGTTGAGCATGCCGATGAAGTGGCCCACCGGGGCTCCCGTGATCTGCGGTGGTCCGCCACCGGGATAGAGCCCGTTGAGCTGCCGACTCTCGAAGCCGATGGTCCGATGCGAGTGGACGACGCCCTTGGGGTCGCGGGTCGTGCCGGACGTGAAGCCGATCAGAGCCGGCGCATCGGGATCCACCCGGAGAGGCGTCCCGAGCGTCGCTGCGCCGAGCATGTCGGCGAACCGCACGGCACGACGGGGGAGCTTGGCAGCAGCGGTGTCGCCCACCACCAGCCACAGGGCGTCCGGGTGGCCGGCCAGCAGCTCCGGGTAGGTCGCCATGAAGTCGTTGTGCCCGAAGCGCTCGGCGCTCACCACGACCTCAGGGGCAATGGCGTCGAGGATGTAGCCGACCTCCTTCGGCCCGTAGAAGTGGACGACCGGTACGACCACGGCCCCGAGGTAGGCGGCAGCCCAGAACGTCACGCCCGCCTCCACCCAGTTGGGCAGCTGGAACATGACCACGTCACCCGGACCCACGCCCCGAGCCTGGAGGCTGGCGGCCAGCGCTCGCGCCGCGGCATCGACCTCCGCCATGGTCCCGGCGTAGGGCCGCACCCGGGACCGCACGCGGAAGGGCACATGTGCCATCCCGGCCAGGCCGGCCGCCACCATGTCCCCAAGGGAGGCGTCGGTCCACCACCCCGCCGACCGGTACCGCCGACGCAGGGCGTCGGGCACCAACCGCAGGCCCCACCGCTCCGACACGGTGCTCGCGTCAGGCACCACCCTCTCCCCTCTTCTCCCCGACGCTGGCTGCTCTGGTGGCCTCCGTCGGCCCCTGCCATGTTGCCACGCCCCGGATGCCGGGGTGCGATCCACATTGGCAAATGATGAGAACGCCGTTTCCGCCACAGGCTATCCTGGGGGCATGGCCCGAGCGGAGACGCTGGCCGGCGTCGTCGGCACCGTGCGCGACCACGGGTTCCACGCGCTGCGCGTCGCCCGCGTGGTCCAAGAGACGGCGGACAGCTGCTCGCTCGTGTTCGAGGTGCCCGAGGAGCTCCGGGAGACCTTCGCCTACGACGCCGGGCAGTTCTGCAACCTCCGGGTCGACGCGGCCGGCGCGTCGTACGTCCGCTGCTACTCGATGTCGTCTGCGCCGGCGTTGGGGGAAGACCTCCAGGTCACGGTCAAGCGCGTGCCGGGCGGAGTGGTGTCCAACTGGTTGAACGACCACGCCGCCCCGGGGCTCGTCCTCGAGCTGTCGCCACCGAGCGGGTTCTTCCGGCTGACAGGGTGTACCGACGAGCTGGTCGCCTTCGCCGCCGGCAGCGGCATCACGCCCGTGTTCTCCCTCGTCAAGACGGCGCTCGCCACCACCGGCCGGCGCGTCCGGCTCCTGTACGCCAACCGCGGCCCCGACTCGGTCATCTTCGGCCGTGAGCTGGCCGAGCTCGCGCGGTCGTCCCAGGGGCGTCTGCGCGTCACGCACCACCTCGACAGCGAGCGTGGCATGGTCGACCGCGAGGCCGTCGAGGCCTTCCTCGCCAAGCCGCCGGCCGCTCGCACCGCCGAGCACTACCTGTGCGGGCCGGCGCCGTTCATGGAGGTCGTCGAGCAGAGCCTGCTCGCCACAGGGGTCGAGCCTGGCCGCATCCATATCGAGCGCTTCACGCCTGCCGAGCTCCCGCCTCTCGGCGTCGACCTGACTCCAGCCGGCGTGGCTCCCCACGTCACCATCCAGCTCGACGGCCGACGGGAGTCGACCGAGCACCGTCCGGGCACCACCATCCTCCAGACGGCCCGCCAGCTCGGGATGTCGCCGCCGTTCTCGTGCGAATCGGGCAGCTGCGCCACGTGCATGGCGCGCGTGGTCACAGGCGAGGTCTCCATGCTCGTCAACAATGCCCTCACGCCGGAGGAGGTCGACGACGGCTGGATCCTGACCTGCCAGGCTGTGCCCGTGTCTCCGGAGGTGCACGTCGTGTACGAAGGGAATTGAGCCACCGATGAGCCAGCGCCGAACGGACGACTTCGACCTCGCCGACCGTGCCGAGATCGAGCACCTCTTGGCCCGCTATGCGTTGGGCATGACCATGGACGACATCGACACGGTCGTGTCGCTGTTCACTGACGACGGCAGCTACAGCGCCTTCGGCGACACCTACGGCGTGGCCGATTTCCCGACGCTGGCCGCCGCTGCCCCGAAGGGGCTCTTCCTGGTGGGCCCGCCGGTCATCGAACTCGACGGCGACACCGGCACCGGTCGTCAGCCTTTGTGCTTCGTGGAGCAGACCAGCCACGACCTGCGCATCGGCTGGTACAGCGACACCTACCGGCGCACGCCCCACGGCTGGCGACTGCACACCCGTGCCATGACCTTCCTGCGCAAGAGCGGCGCACGCGACAGCGGCCGCCCACACGATCCCCGCCGGCCGCGTCCGTCGAGCTGACCGGCTGCGGCGCGGAGTCTGTGCACCATGAGCACCACGGGAACGGGCCAGTCAGCGGGCGGCACGGCCGGCCGCCCGGGTGCCGAGGCGGACGCCGACGGCGCGCCCCTCGCCGGCGGGGCCGCTGCTGAGCCAGGCCTGCAGCCGAGCGGGCCGGACCTCGACGAGTTCCGCGCGCGGTTGGAGCGCTGGCTGGATGCCCACCACGCGGAGCTGGCGCCTCGGTCCGTGTCGCCACCGACGCTCGACGACCACATGGACCAGCTGGCCCGCGTCAAGCGGCTCACCTACGACGCCGGCTGGACCCGGTACGGCTGGCCCGAACGGGTCGGCGGCCTCGGGGGGTCGGCGCTCCTGCGCGCCTGCGTGGGCGAGGCGCTGGCAGCCAGGGACCTGGTCGAGCCGGGCATCTACTCGATGACCGAGACCCTGGCGCCCACCATGATCGACTACGCCCCGCCGGCACTGGCCGCGTCCATGGTCCCGCGCCTGCTGCGGGGCGACGAGGTCTGGTGCCAAGGGTTCTCCGAGCCTGGCACCGGCAGCAACCTTGCCGCTCTGGCGTGCCGGGCCGTGCGCCGGGACGACGCCTGGATCGTCAACGGCCAGAAGGTATGGACGAGCCTGGCGCAGTACGCGCAGCGCTGCGTCCTGCTCGTTCGCACCGGGCCGGTCGAATCTGCACACCGCGGCTTGACGGCGCTGTTCGTCGACATGGGCTCCCCTGGCATCACCGTGCGCCCGATCCAGACCATGCACGGCATGCCCGAGTTCTGCGAGGTCTTCTTCGACGACGTGGTGGTGCCGCTCGACCGGACGCTCGGCCAGGAGGGTCGGGGCTGGTCGGTGGCCATGGACCTGCTGCCTTTCGAGCGCAGCACGGCGCTCTGGCATCGTGCCGCCCATCTGCAGTTGCGCTTCGCCCAGGTGCTCGAGCAAGCCTCCGCCGAGACGCTCGACCCGGTGGAGGTTGGCGCCGACGCGCTGGTGCTCGCCGCCTTCCGGAGCCGCTCACGCGCCACGGTCCGCCGCCTGGCGGCGGGAGAGCGACTGGGCCCGGAGACATCCGTGGACAAGGTGCTCGCAGCCACGGCGGAGCAGGCCGTCTTCGACCTGGCTGCCAGTGCCCTCGCCTCGTCGGTCCTCCTGGAGGACGATGCCGACGCGCAGCGCTGGCGCAGCGAATTCCTATTCTCCCGGGCGGCCACGATCTACGGCGGAACGGCCGAGATCCAACGCAACGTCATCGCCCGGCGCCTGCTGGACCTCGGGGACGACGCCTGATGCGCGGCGTCGTCACGGGCGGGTCGTCAAGCGCCGCGCGCCCCGGGGCAGGCCGTGGCGCGGTGCGTGCCGCCGGACGGGTCGTGCGGCGCAGGGTGGCGCTGGCACGGTGATGGACGACTCCGAGCGGGCGCTGTTCACGGCGAGCGTGGAGGATGCCGTCCGGCGGACATCGCCGGCCTCGCTCGACCGGGCCCTCGACGAACTGGGCTGGCGCGACGCCCTGGCCGCCGACCGCGCCAGCGCCGTGTCGGTCCTCTTCGAGTGCCAGGGTCACGCCAACGCCACGTCGACGGCGCTCGACGACCTGCTCTTGGCTGCGCTGGGTCTCGACGAGCCAGCGGGGACGGCGGTCGTCCTGCCTGGTGTGGGCACCTGGGACCCGCCGGGCGACGTGCGCGGACGGAGAATGTGGGTGCACGGGCTGGGGACGGCTCGCCTGGCCGAGGCCACCTCGGCCGTCGTGGTGGCCACGACGGGCGCCGGTTCGATCGCGCTGCGCATCGACACCGCCCGGTGCCATCGGCGCCCGCTGCGCGGCCTGGACGAGACGCTCGGCCTGGTGGCGGTCGACGCCGATCTCGTCGGCACCGAGCTTCCGGCGCCGCCGGCGCAGCGAGCGGCTGGCCGGGACGGTTCGTGGCCGACGGCGTTGGGCATCGGCCAGCTCGCCCTGGCCCACGAGCTCGTGGGCGCGAGCACCGCCATGATCGAGCTCGCACGCGCGCACGCGCTCGAACGCGTGCAGTTCGGCCGACCCGTTGCGGCGTTCCAGGCCGTGCGCCACCGCCTGGCCGACACGTACGTCGCCGTGGAGGCAGCACGCGCCCTGCTCGACGCCGCCTGGGAGCAATCGACCCCACACGCCGCCGCCATGGCAAAGGCCATGGCCGGGCAGGCTGCGCGCACGGCAGCTCGCCATTGCCAGCAGGTGCTGGGGGGCATGGGGTTCACCACGGAGCACCCCCTGCACCGCTACGTGCGGCGTGTCCTCGTGCTCGACGAACTGCTCGGATCCAGCCGAGCGCTCATCCGGTCCCTCGGTCGCCAACTCGTCGACAGCCGGCAGCTCCCGCCGTTGCTCCCGTTGTGAGCTCGCTCCCGTGGTGAGCGACCGCGCCGGCGCGCCGACCGGACGATCAGGGCGCGCCGGGGCCGTGGAGCGGGTGGGCCGTGGCGCCTCCTCGGCGCTCGGCTGCCAGGCTGGCCAGGAAGGCGCGCGTCCGCTGCATCGAGGCCACGAGCTCGTCCCGTCCACTGCCGATGGGAACCACGCGCACGGACAGGTCGGTCGCACCGGCGTCGAGGAACGACCGCAGGCGTTTGGCCACGCGCGCTTCGGAGCCGGCCGCCAGGATGTCGCCCACAGCCCGGGCGTCCCCGTGCTCGAGCAACCGCTGGTAGTTCGGCGATGTCTCCGCCTCGGCCAGGATCCGGTTCGTTCGTTCGACAGCTGCCGGGACCTCCGCCTCTCGGCACACGCACACCGGGACCCCGGCCACGATCCTCGGCTGGGGCCGGCCCGCGCCGGCGGCGGCCTTGGTCAGAAGGGGCACGACATGGCGCTCGATGGCCCGTTCGTCGGCCATCCAGAGGATCGTCCCTGCCGCACGCCGGCCGCACAGCTCCAGCATCCGGGGCCCCAGGGCGGCCAGCAGCACCGGCGTGGGCGCCAGGTCCGTGATGTCCAGTGGCTGGTGGACGCGAAACCGCTCGTTCTCCACCTCGACCGTGCCGGGGCCCGACAGGGCCGGCTCCAGGACGTCGAGATAGGCGCCCATGGTGGCAACCGGCTGCTCGTAGGGCAGGCCGAGCATGTCGGTGACGATCCAGTGGTGGGAGACGCCGAGGCCGAGGGTGAAGCGGCCCTCGCACACACTCTGGACGGACAACGCCTGCTGGGCGAGGACCACCGGATGGCGCGGCTGGACGGGCACCACGGCCGTGCCCACCTCGATGCGGGACGTCTCGGCACCGACGATGGCTGCGGCCGTCATGGCATCGAACTCGTCGGGGATCTGCGGGATCCACACCGTGTCGAGGCCGGCCTCCTCGGCCCAACGGGCGTCGCTGCACAGCCGCGCCACCTTGCTCCGATAGCGTCCCCGCTCGGGACCGATCATCACGCCGATGCGCATCAGCGCAGCATACCCCCACCGCAAGTAGATTCTCGCAGGCGAAAACGCTATTCTCGGCACGGGACCGGCCCGGGGAAGGCGAGCACAGGTCCTGCCACGACCCGGAGGCGGGCTGGGGCACGCCACCCGCCGGGGACCAGGGAGGGGACGAGACATGGCTGACATCTCGACGCTGCACCCCGAGCAGCGCATGCTGATCGACGGAGAGCTGGTGTTCGCCGCGTCGGGCAAGACCTTCGACAACGTGAACCCCGCCACCGAGGAGGTGCTGGGATCCGTCACCGACGCCGGACCCGAGGACATGCACCGCGCCATCGCGGCCGCGCGGCGAGCCTTCGACGAGACCGACTGGTCGACGAACCGATCGTTGCGCGTTCGCTGCCTGGAGCAGCTTCAAGCCGCCCTCGAGGCCGAGCGCGAGGAGCTCCGGGAGCAGCTCATCCTCGAGGCGGGCTGCCCGCGCATGCTCACCTACGGTCCTCAGCTGGACGCCCCACTGAACGGAGTCCTGCCGTATCAGACGAAGCTCGTCGAGGAGTTCGCCTGGGAGACCGATCTCCCCGACGCCCCCGACTTCCAGGGATCGCTCACGGCTCGGCGCGTGCGCAAGGAGCCGGTCGGGGTGGTCGGCGCCATCGTCCCGTGGAACTTCCCGTTCGAGGTGACCATCACCAAGGTGGCCCAGGCGCTGGCCACGGGCAACACGGTCGTGCTCAAGCCGGCTCCAGACACCCCGTGGAACGCCACCCTCCTCGCCCGAGTGGTGGCGGAGCGCACCGACATCCCCGCCGGGGTGCTCAACGTCGTGACCTCCAGTGACCACCTGCTGGGCGAGGAGCTGACCCTGTCGCCCCAGGTGGACCTGATCTCGTTCACCGGCTCGACCGCCGTGGGCCGGCGCATCATGGAGAAGGGGGCAGCCACCCTCAAGCGGCTCTTCCTCGAGCTCGGTGGCAAGTCCGCCACCGTCGTGCTGGAGGACGCCGATTTCTCCACGGCCATGATGATGGGGCTCGCGGTGTGCACGCACGCCGGGCAGGGATGCGCCATCCCGACCCGCATGCTGCTGCCGCGCTCTCGCTACGACGAGGGCGTCGAGCTCCTCAAAGGCGTCCTCTCCTCCGTCCCCTACGGCGACCCGCAGCGACCGGACGTGCTCATGGGCCCGCTGATCTCCGCCAAGCAGCAGGCCCGAGTCCTCGGCTACATCGAGAAGGGCGTGGCAGAAGGGGCGACCCTGGCGGTCGGTGGGGGGAAGCCGGCCGCCATGGACAAGGGCTTCTTCGTCGAGCCCACCCTCTTCGTCGACGTCGACAACGCCATGACCATTGCTCGCGAGGAGATCTTCGGGCCGGTCCTGGTCGTCATCGCCTTCGAGGACGACGACGACGCCGTTCGCATTGCCAACGACTCGAACTACGGGCTCGGTGGTGCCGTGTTCGCCGGATCGCTCGAACGGGCCATGGCCGTGGCCAACCGGTTGCGCACCGGATCGGTGAGCGTCAACGGCGGCATGACCTACGCCCCGGACCTTCCCTTCGGCGGCTACAAGGACAGCGGGATCGGTCGGCAGAACGGCGTCGCCGGCTTCGACCAGTACCTCGAGGTCAAGTCACTGGCCTGGCCAGCCGGCTGAGCCCCGTCACTGGCCTGGCCAGCCGGCTGAGCCCCGTCACTGGCCTGGCCGGCCAGCTGCGCCCCGCCACTGGCCTGGCCAGCCGGCTGCGCCGTCGGCTGGCGGCCCCTGTCACGTGCCTCGCGCGGCGCGGTGCGCCGGTGCACCGAACAGCGGCGCGAGCAGGCAGAAGTCGAACACGCCAGCCGCCAGCGGCACGAGGCCGACCGCAGCCAGGACCCACCAGGCGCCCCCCAACCACGCGCCGAGTGCGACCAGCGCTGCGCCCGCCACGCTCCGGGCGACACGACCCAAGGGGCTTCCCATGAACCGGACCAGCGCCATCGTCAGGCTCCTTTCCCCCTCGCCGGCACCCGCCCGCTTCGTTCCCAGGTACCCGGTGGGGTATCTCCGTCACTCCTGTCGACAACACCGCGGTGCAGGACGTACTTCCCGCTCGGGACCGGAACGGGTCCAAGGTCCCTCACGGGCAGTTCATGGCTCGGCGACGGGCCTGCCGTGCCGGAGGCCCCTGGTGCAGCCCGCCCCAGTGGCACCCGGCGCCCTGTCGCCCCCCACGGCGTCGGCGACGACCGCGATGGCCCAGGCCACTGCCTGGGCAGCCTGATCGGTCTCGAACCCCCAGTCGCGCACCAGGCGCTCGTATGCCCCGACGCTCCAGAGTAGGTCGAGTACGGCCGCAGCCACGGTGCGGTCCTCAGGCGACCACTGCGGCGCCGCTCGACCGACGGCATCGAGCAAGGCCTCGTGCACCCGCCGCCGGGTGTCGGCCAGGGTCGGGTCCAGCGGTGGACCGGCGCCCATGCGGTAGGACGCGACATGACGGAAGATCCGCACGGCCTGACCTGCGACGTCTCCGAGCTGCATCCCTTCCAGCGCCACCCCGGCCTCGGCCTCGAGCTGGCGCATGACGGAATGACGCAACGCCTGCTCGTTCCCGAAGTGGCGGTACACGGTGCGCTCGTTGACGCCTGCCCGTTCCGCCACGGCACGGATGGTGAGCGAGCCCCAGGCGCGGACATCGGACTCGTGGAGCAACGCAGAACCTGCCTGCACGATGCGCTGCCTCGTCCGGGCCGCCATCTGCTTGCGGCGCGTGCTGTCGTAGGACCGTCGGGGTCGCTCCTCGCCGGTGCGACGGACGGCGCGACCAGTCATGGCCCGCTGGCGGCGGGTGTCGGTGGCGGCGGGTGTCGGTGGCGGCGTCATCCGATGCCACTGCTGCCCGAGTGCCGCCTGAGCACGCCGAGCGGCCCGGGCAGTGGTGCACGTTGCGCCATCAGCCGACCACCACCGGGAGCGTCTGCCACCCCCGTACGGTCGAGGTCGGGGACAGGCTGGCCCCTGTCAGGTCGACGTCCCACTTCGGGAAGCGATCGAGCAGCTCGTCGAGGACGATCCGCCCTTCCAGGCGGGCCAGGGCCGCACCGAGGCAGAAATGGATCCCCTGACCGAAGCTCAGGATGTGACCAATCGAGCGATGGATGTCGAACCGGTCGCCGTCCGGAAAGCGTCGGTCGTCGCGGTTGGCCGATCCCACCAGCACCACGACGATGCTGTCCTCGGGGATCTCCCGACCGTGGATGGCGACGGCACGAGACGTCACGCGAGCCATGTGGTGGGCTGGCGGCTCGAAGCGGAGGATCTCCTCGATGGCGTTGGGAAGCAGGGAGCGGTCCTCGACGAGCTCGGCCCGCTGGTCGGGGTGCTCGGCTAGGACCTTGGCCGACCAGCCGATCAATCGGTTCGTGGTCTCGTTGCCCGCACCGGAGATCACCTCCAGGTAGGTGAGCAGCTCCTGGCGCTCGAGTCGCCTGGTCGTCCCGGTCTCGTCCACGAATTCGGCGTGCAGCAGCTCCGTCATCAGGTCGTCGGAGGGATGCGTGGCGCGCCAGTCGATGTAGTCGGCAAAGATCTCGCCGCTGAGCAGCCGCTCGGGTGAGACCCGCATGGGCTTGCCGGCTTCCGTGCGCAGGTTGGCATCGGCGTGGTCGCGAACGGCCTCCTGATCGGATTCGGGAATTCCCAGCAGCATGCCGATGGTGCGCATCGGGACCTGGGCGGCGAGCTCGGCGATGATGTCGAAGCCCTCGGTGCCGATGAGCGGGTCCAGGCACTGGGCGCAGAACTCCCGGATCTTGCCCTCGAGCTCGGCCACCCGCCTGGGTGAGAACACCCTCGACATGAGCCGGCGGTGGATGGTGTGCGCCGGTGGGTCCTCGAAGATGAACACGCCCGGCGGCAATTCGACGCCCGACCGGATGAGCTCGATGATGCCACCCTTGCCGGAGATGAACGTGGCGTGGTCCAGCAAGACCCGTTCGACGTCCTCGTAGCGGCTCACGGCGTAGAAGTCGTGGACGTCGTTGTAGTAGAGGGGTGCCTCCTCTCGTAACCGCCGGTACACGGGATACGGATCGGCGGTGATCGCTACGTCGTAGGGGTCGTAGTAGACGCTGCCGCCGTTCGCCGGGCCGTTCGCCGGGCCGTTCGCCGGGCCGTTCGCCGGGCCGTTCGCCGGGCCGTTCGCCATGTCGCTCGCCTCCGGGCGCCAACTTTCGTGGCAGAATCATGACATGAATATGGTCAGGCGGCAACCCGTTGCCCACCCGGCCGTCCTGCGCGATATTTAGACATCGAAGCATTGCCGTCGGGGCCCGTCGCTCCCGGCGGCACCAGGTCGAGGGAGGTCCGAGCACACGTGGCCGAGCCGACAACCCATGCACCAGCCGCACCGGCCTCCGGGCCGGGAGCTCGTCCCCCGAGCACGCCCGTGACGACCACTGCGACGCCGAGCCCATCGGGGTCGGCGTCCGAGCAGGCGCGCGCCGCCGTGGACCCGCGGACCGTCGATTTCTTCCGCGACCGAGCCGTCCAGGACGACCCCTACGCCTACTTCGCCACCCTGCGTTCCCTGTCCCCGGTCTGGCAGGAGCCTCATCACGGCGTCTACATGGTCACTGGCTACGAGGAGGCGCTGGCCGTCTACAACGACGCCGTGCACTTCTCCTCCTGCAACACCGTGAGCGGGCCGTTCAAGTCGTTCTCCGTTCCCCTCGAAGGCGACGACGTGAGCGACATCATCGATCGCCACCGTGACGAGCTGCCCTTCAGCGACCAGTTGCCCTCGTTCGACCCCCCGCGCCACACGGAGCACCGGCGACTCCTCATGAGGCTCCTGACGCCCCAGCGCCTGCGAGCCAACGAGGAATTCATGTGGCGGCAAGCCGACCGGTACCTGGACCCTCTCCTGGCATCTCGTGCCGGCGAGTTCATCAGCGCCTACGCCGAGCCGTTCACCTTGACGGTCATTGCCGACCTCGAAGGCGTTCCCGAAGCTGATCACGACACGTTCAGGCAGCGCCTCTCCGCGCTACCTGGTCAGTTGGCGCACAAGCCGCTCGAGTTCCTCTACGAACAGTTCACCGACTACATCGAACAGCGGCGCCAGTCGCCCAGCGACGACATCATGACTGCCATGGCGACGGCCACGTTCTCCGACGGGTCGCTTCCCTCCGTGCGCGATGTGGCGTTGCTCGCCGCCAACCTCTTCGCCGGCGGGCAGGAGACGACCGTTCGTCTGCTGTCGTTCGCCCTCCGCCTCATCGCCGAACGACCGGACGTGCAGCAGCAGCTGCGCGACGACCGCAGCCGAATTCCCAATTTCATCGAGGAAACGCTTCGGTTCGAGAGTCCGCTGCGCAGCCAGTTCCGCATGGCTCGGACGACCGTGAGCGTCGGAGGGGTGCGGATCCCGGCCGGCAGCACGGTGATGCTGCTGCCCGGTGCGGCCAACCGAGATCCTCGAATGTTCCCCGACCCCGACGTCTTCGACCTGGCGCGACCCAACGCCCGGCTCCACGTGGCCTTCGGCCACGGGATCCACCACTGCGCGGGCGCACACCTGGCGCGTGCCGAAGGGCGGGTGACGGTCAACCGCGTGCTCGACCGGACCTCGGCGATCGGCATCTCCGAGGCCGACCACGGCCCGGCTGGCGCACGGCAGTACCACTACCTCCCGACCTACTTCCTGCGCGGCCTGCAGCGCCTGACCCTGGAGTTCACTCCGGCATGACCAGCTCGAGCAGATCAGGGCGTGAGCGGGCCCGGAATCAGTGGCATGCTCGCCACCAGGTTGGCCAACGATGAGCAGCTGGGACGAGGCAGCCGATCTCGTCATCGTCGGGTCCGGTGGCGGTGCCCTGGTGGCAGCCCTGGCCGCGTCCTCGGCCGGAGCGGAGGCCCTCGTGCTCGAGAAGCAGGAGCGCGTCGGCGGTTCGACAGCGATGTCGGGTGGGATCGCCTGGATCCCGAACAATCCGGTCATGCGGGCGGCTGGGATCGCCGACTCCTACGAGGACGCCATGGTCCACTTCGAGACGGTCGTGGGCGACGTCGGCCCCGCCTCCTCCCCCCAACGGCGTCAGGCGTTCCTGACGGCGGGCCCCGAGATGGTCGACTTCCTCCAGCAGCTCGGCATTCGGTTCGCCTACTGCCGCGGCTACAGCGACTATTACTCGAACCTGGCTGGCGGCCACGACCTCGGACGGGGCATCGAGCCGGTCCCGTTCGACGGCCGCGTGCTGGGACCCTGGCTCGACCGCCTCCAGCCGGGGCTCGCCCAGACCCTCGGGCTCGCCGTGATGACGAACGAGGCGCGTTCGCTGTCGCACTACAACCGCTCGCTCCGCAGCTTCGCCGTTGCTGCCCGTGTCGTCATGCGCACCTACGCTGCACGTGCTCGCCACCAGGCGCTGCTCACCAACGGCGCCTCGCTCGTCGGCCAGTTGTTGGCCGTGGCCCTCGGCCGCAACATCCCCGTGTGGACGGAAGCGCCCGTCGAGGAGCTCGTCATGGAGGGTGGTCGCGTTGTCGGGGTGCGCGTCCGTCGGGGCGGGTCGTCGCTCCTGGTGCACGCCCGCCGGGCCGTGCTCCTCGCCTCGGGGGGCTTCGCCCACAATCGCCAGATGCGCGAGGAGTTCGGTGGGGACCAGCCCAACAGCGCCAAGTGGTCGATCGCCAATCCTGGCGATACCGGCGAGTGTATCCAAGCTGCCATTCGGCTCGGCGCGAAGACGGACCTCATGGACGAGGCGTGGTGGCTCCCGTCCCCGCGCACCGGACGCTTCGCCCAGTCGACCCTCGATCAGGCTCGTCAGCGCCCGCGCACCATCTACGTGGACGCCTCAGGCCGCCGGTTCGTGAACGAGTCCAACTCGTACATGGAAGTCGGCAAGGCCATGTACGCACGGGACAAGACGAGCCGAGCTGTGCCGTGCTGGCTGATCTTCGACGACCGCTACCGGAAGCGCTACGCGCACCAGCGATCTCGTCCTGGACGGCTGCCCCGCTCGTTGCTCGAGAGCGGCATGGTCAAGCAGGCGTGGACCATCGAGGATCTGGCCCGCGTGTGCGGCATCGACCCGCAAGGGCTGGTCGACACCGTGCAGACGTTCAATCGCCATGCGGCAGAGGGACGCGATCCCGAGTTCGGTCGGGGCGCCTCGGCCTACAACCGGGCGTTGGGCGACCCGAACCGACGGGTCCATCCCTGCCTCGGCCCCATCGACGAGCCTCCGTACTACGCGGTGCAGGTGGTGCCGGGCGACATCGGCACATGCGGCGGGCTGGTCACGGACGAGCATGCCCGGGTGATCGCCGAGAGCGGTGAGCCCATCGCCGGCCTGTACGCCACCGGGAATTGCACGGCCACGGTGATGGGTCGCCATTACCTGGGTCCAGGTGCCAGCATCGCCAACAGCATGGTGTTCGGCTACGTTGCCGCCCGTCACGCTACTGCCGGCGATCGCGCCGCGGCCAGCGACAGCGCCGCCGCCGACAACAGCGCCGGCATCGTCGGCACCGACAGCCACGTGCCCAGCACCTGAGCGCGTCGGCGACGGTCATCCCTCCCCCTGGGCGGCCCGGCTCCCGAGGTCCGCTGGCCTGCACCGTCAGCTTCGCCGAGTCGCCTCGAGCATGAGCTTGACTTGGGCCGCCGGCGGTCCTGCGGTCGTGCCGCCGTCGACCGGGATCACGACGCCGGTGAGCTGGGCAGCTCGATCGCTGGCGAGGAACACCACGGTGTCGGCGACATCGTGCACCGTGCCGCGCCGAGGAAGCGGCTGGGTGAACCGGGTGACGGCGTCGATGTCGTACGTCGTCATCGCCGTCTGGATGTTGCCGGGTGCGACTGCGTTGACCCGGATTCCGTATTGTGCCAGGTCGACGGCGATCGACTTGGTGGCATGGATGACGGCGGCCTTGGCCGCCCGGTAGGGGATCAGCCCGCTGCCGGCACCGATGCCGGCGATCGAGGCGCAATTGACGATCGCACCACCACCGTGGTCCTTCATGTAGCGGGCGGCACACTGGCTGCCGAGCAGCACACCGAGCACGTTGACGCGCATGACGCGGTCGAACTCCGCCAGGTCGTCATGGAGGAAGCGGACCATGGCGCTGGCCACACCGGCATTGTTGAACACGACATCGAGGCCACCGAATCGGGAGACGGCGGCGTCCACGGCGGCCTGCACGTCGCCTGCCACAGCGACATCGGCCCGGACGAAGGTGACTGCCGATCCGAGTGCTCGCTCCAGTGCCTGGCCGGCATCGGCATCGATGTCGGCGACCACCACTCGAGCGCCTTCCTCGACGAACCGCTCGACGGTGGCCCGGCCGATCCCAGCGCCGCCCCCGGTCACCAGGGCGACCTTCCCTGCCAACGCACCCACGTTCTCAGGCACCTCCCTGAACGGGGACGCGGCCGATCACGCCGTCCTCCTCGAGCTTGGCAATCTCCTCGTCGCTCAGGCCCAACGACGCCAGGATCTCGTGGTTGTGCTCGCCGAGCAGCGGAGCATGACGGCGGTGGAGCCGCCTCGGCCCGGACGAGAAGCGAGCCGGCAGCGTGCTGTAGCGGGCCCGGCCCAGCACCGGGTGCTCGACCTCCTCGAAGTACCCGCGCGCCTGGAGCTGCGGCACCTCGCCTTGCTCATGGGGCAGCATCACCTTGGCCACCGGAACGCCGGCCGACCACAGCGTGCTCACGATCTCGTCGGACGACCTCGCCGCGCACCAGGCGCCGAGGTGCTGGTCGATCACGTCGTGGTGCTCCTTCCGTCCTTGCATGCTGCGCAGCGACTCGTCCACAGCCCAGTGGGGCGAGCCCAGGGCCTCGACCAGACGGTCCCACTGGTCGTCGCTCTCCACCGAGATGGCCACCCAGGTGTCCGAATCCTCCCGTGGGGACTGCTGGGCGCTCCGGTAGATGTTCTGTGGCGCCGCGCCGGGGCCGCGGTTGCCCGTCCGCTCCAGCAGCTTCCCGTACGCCGAGTGCTCGATCACCTGTTCGGCCGTGATGTTGATGGCCGCGTCGACCATCGCCGCCTCGACGCATGCTCCCTCTCCAGTCTGGCGCCGGTTCTCCAGCGCGAGCAGCAGCCCTGCGAGCGCATGCACCGCAGCATTCGGATCGCCGATGCAGTAGGGCTCGAGCGGCTTCTGGTCGGGGTACCCGGTCAGCCAGGTCAGCCCCGATGCGTCCTCGATGGTGTAGGCAAAGGCGGCGTTGTCCCGCCACGGTCCATCGAGTCCGAACCCTGGCATGCGGACGACCACGAGGTCCTCGCGCAGCGCCCGCAGGGCGGCACAGTCCAGGCCGACTTGCTCGAGCACTCGTGGGGTGAAGTTCTCGATCACGACGTCAGCAGTGGCGATCAGGGACCGGAGCACCTCCATGCCCCTGGGCTCGTGGAAATCGACCGTCAGGCTCTTCTTGTCCGTATTGATGGCGGCAAATATGGGAGAGCGTTCCCACCATGTCTCGACGCTCATGGGCGCTCCCAACATGCGGGTGCCATCGGGCCTGGTGGTCGACTCCACGTGGATGACCTCGGCACCCAGCATGGCCAGCACATGGCTGCACAGCGGCCCTGCCCAGAACGCCGTCAGGTCGACGATCCGCAGGCCACGGAAGGGGAGCTCGAACGAACCTGGCTCCGCCCCCCCTGCCTCCACGTGCCGTCGATCCGGCGCCGGCTGCCGGGGAGGCCGGCGCGGACGCTCGGCCGCCGTGTCCGCTCCCAGGGCGGGAGCGCGACCGAGGGGCCGGAGGAGATCGGGATCGGTGCGATACGGCGGACGCGGCTGGAGGAAGGCGGCACCGGGATGCTCCACGAAGGACTGGCGCGCCTCGAAGTGGTCGAGGTGGGGAAGGTTGGCGCCGTTGCCGATCACCGAGTGGGGCAGCCGGAAGGCACGGGCCAGCTCCTCGATCTCCCCCACGGTTCGCTCGCCAAACCACTGGTCGATGACCGGTGCCAGGTGGGCGCGGTCCCGGAAGAGCGAGGCGTCCTCCATCCATTCGGGGTGGCCGACCAGCACGCAAAAGTCGAGCCACTGTTGCCCGGTACCGACGCCCACGGCCACCATGCCGTCCTTGGCCATGCCCACGCCCGGTGTGACCACGGAGCGCTTGCCTCGGAACGGGCGGCCCAACGAGTCGAGGTAGGTCACGGGGTAGTAGGTGAGGCACAGCGCCAGCGCCTCGAGCACGGAGACGTCGACGAGCTCGCCGTGCTCGCCGTCCATGGCGCGCCGGCCAGCCACCATGGCGCCCACGGCGCCGAACGCGCCCGCCAGCCAGGAACCGACGCTGCCGCCCACCTGCACTGGGGCGCGCTCGGGATCGCCCCGCCCCAGGCCGAATATTCCCCCTGCCCACGCCTGCAGGGTCAGTTCGGTGGCCGGCCGGTCATGCCACGGGCCTTCCAGACCGAACGGGCTGATGGCGACCACGGCCAGATGCGGGTGGGTGCGCAGCAGCGCGCCTGGGCGCAGCTCCTGGCACTCGGCCAGCGAGGAGCCGGGAGCCCAGACGACGACGTCGGCCTGTGCCAGCAATTGGTGCAGGTCCTCGAGGTCGTGACGCCGCGAACGGTCGACCACCACGCTGTGCTTGCCTGCTGCCAGGAAGCGGAAGAGGGCGCCGTCTTCGCCTGGTGCCAGCTCGGTGCCCGACGCCGTCCAGCGCCGCAACGGGTCCCCCTCCGGCTCCTCGACCTTCCACACGTCCGCGCCCCCGTCGGCCAGGATCTTCGTGCAGTATCCGCCGGCCACGCCGACCGACATGTCGACGACCAGCCAGTGGCGCAGCGGGGGTGCACTTCGCGGCACGGCGTCGCTCACGTGCCCTCGCCGCGGCCGGACTTGCTCAGCCGGAACTCGGGCGGAAGTCGATGGTCATTCGACTTGACGGCGTTGCCGAGGCCGGACTCGTAGACGTCCCGTCCGAGCATCAAGTGCTCCCCGTCAGGCTTCACCGCTCCGCCCATCGACTCGAGCATGGCGCTCATCAAGCTGCCCAGGTACTCCCCTTGGAACTGACGCATGATCTGGAAGAAGGTCTTCTGCATGACGACGGCGTCGGTCGGACGCGAGAGCGAGCACGCCGAGGCGTACTTTGCCACTTCGTCCTCGAGACGTTCCCGCGGGACGACGCTGTTCACGAAGCCGCACGCAGCCATCTCCGCCGCCGTGAACGGGCGGCCCGTGAAGACCATCTCTTCGAACTTCCGCAGTCCCATGGTCATGGCCCACGACCACATTCGTGGCCCCCAGCCCACGTAGCGGAAGGCTGGGTGGCCGAACAGAGCGTCCTCGGAAGCGATCACCAGGTCGGCGTCGGCCGCCTGGTAGAAGTGCCACCCGTAGCAGTAGCCCTTCGCCTCGACGATACTGATCTTCTTGAACTCCTGCAGGGTTCGGCACCCCGAGCGCGCATCGGCGTACCAGTAGCCCAAGGTGGCACCACTGCCGCGATAGGTCGAGCGCGGCGGGTACGTCAGGTCGTCATCGTGGAGCTGGAGCTCCTCGCGCATCGCCGCCTCGTGGGACTCGGCCATGAGGGAAGCGAGCTCCGGCAAGTCGGCGCCTGAGCCGAAGTCGTCGCCGGCGCCGCGGACGACGAGCACCTTCACGTCGTCGTCCACATTGGCGACGTGCAAGAGGTGCGCATAGCGGAGCCGCATGGCGATGGTAGGGGCGTTGAGGTGCTCGGGCCGGTTGATCGTGATGGTCGCGATCTTGGTGTCTGGGTCCTTCTCGTACTGCAGGACGTCGTTCGGATCCGGTTCCGCTGATTCGGTCATGGCTCCTGCTCCGGTCATGGGACGTGGTCATCGGGCCAACGAGGTGCGGTGGTGAGGACCTCGGCAGCCCCGTCGGTGACAAGGACCGCGTCCTTTCGAAGGACCGCCCGGTGCCGCTGGTCGGTGACGAAGGCGGTGACTGCCAGCACCATTCCCGGCTCGAGGACCGTGGTCGCCGCGGTGCGAGGCAGGGACGCAGCCACCACCGGGGCGTCGAAGCCGAGTCCGAGCCCAGATGCCACCGGGAACGACGGCAGCTCCTGGCCCACGGCGCGGTAGGCGTCGAGCAGGCCCTCGCAGGCCGCCCCCGGCCTGCACGCGTCGACGAGCCGTGCCCACAGTTCGTCGGCCCGCTGGAACAGCCCTTCGGTTCCAGCATCGACGGCCTGGCGCCTGACAGGCCAGGTGCGACCGACTTCGCCGACATAACCCCCTGCGACGACGCCAGCGTCGAACGACACGAGGTCGTCTGCGCTCGCAACGCGCCAGTCCTGTCGACTCGGCGGCCGCGGAACGGAGGAGATCCACGCCACTTGCTGGGTGGCGGGAGTGGTGACACCGAGACGAGCCATCGCTTCCATGAACACCCCTGCGAGGGTGCGCTCGGAGACCCCAGGACGCAACGTGGCCACGGTGTGCGCCAGCGCCGACTCGGCCACCCTGAGCGCACTCTTGATGGCCACCAGCTCCTCGGACGCCTTGATCCGACGGGCGTCCTCGAGAGCAGGCTCGGCGTCCACCAGCTCCGCGTGGGGAAAGAGCCGGGGAAAGGCACGAGCGAATCCGGGCGTGAGCGAGTCGGTGCCGATCCGCCGGGCCTCCGCCAGTCCCTCGATGCTCTGGAGCCAGGCGAAGAGCCTGCCTGGGTTCCAGGTGATCCCGAAGAGCTGCTCGTGGGGGATGTCCTCCGGAATGCCTTCGTCCCATGTGCTCACCAAGTGGATCCGGCCGGTCGAGCGCACGACGACGCAACCGGGACCGAAGGGGCGGGTCCCTGCCGTCCACAGGCGTTGGGCACCGGCAACGTAGCGCGCGTTGGCCTCCCGCCCGAGGACGAGGGCATCGATGCCGTGCTCGTCCATGGCAGCGAATGCCCGCTGGCGCCTGGCCGTGCGGAGGGCCAGCTCATCGGGGAGGACCTCAGTGGCCATCGGAGCGGGAGCGGTCGTCAGTGGCCATCGGGGCCGGAGGAGGCGTCAGTGGCCATAGGGATCGTAGGGATAATCGGTCAACGAGATCGTCCCCTCCTCGGTGACGACGACCACCTCTTCCGCCCGGTACCCGCCGATCCCGTCCTCCCACACGAGGGGCTCGAGGACGAGGACCGTGCCGGCAGCGAGCACTTGGCGCTCGTCGTAGGCGTCTCCCAGATCGGTGCCGATGAAGGGGGGCTCGGCACTGTCGATGCCGAGACCGTGCGCCAGGTAGAAGTGCGCCATCCACGGCTGCCGCTCGCCGCTGGCCGCGTCCCGAGCTGCCCGGGTGAGATCCGCGGCAGTAGCACCGGCACGCGTGACCTCGAGCACAGCATCCACGATCTCCCGCCAGGCCCGGAACTGCGCCTCCTGGCGCGGAGTCGGGCTCGCTCCCACGATCCACGTGCGCCCGAAGTCCGAGGCGAAGCCGGCGTAGCTGATGCCCGTGTCCACCCACAGCACGTCCCCCCGCTCGAGGACGCGCTCGGTGGTGAGCAAGGGGCAGGCGATGTCGCCGTGGGTCGTCCACGGGCCGTCGGCCAGACGGTCGGGCATCACCTGCCAGATGGGGTCGAGAACGTTGGCATCCGCTCCCAGGTCGAAGGCGGCTCGCAGGAAGCTGGCCGTCAGCTCGTTCTGGCGCATGCCCGGCACCAGGGCCGCCTGCGTCGGGGCGATGGCCTGTTCCGTGATGGCCAGGGCTCGGCGCAGGAACCCGAGCTCGTCGGGCGTCTTGACCAGCTTCGCCGACCCGACGACGTCGTCCGCGCTGGCCGGCCCCCCGTCGGCGAAGCACGACGCGCAATGCCGACGCACCGCACCCGGCAGCTCGTCGATGGCGACGCGGGCGCCAGGCGGCAGCAGCTCCGCCAGGAACCGAGCCAGGTCTCGGGCACCCTCGTCGAAGTCGAGGTACAGCGGACCGTGGACGTGGTCCTCGGGCAAGCCCAGGTCGAGCAGGCCAAGCTCCGGGAAGGTCGTGAACAGATGGGGGTCGTCATCTTCCGCCACGACCACGGCCACCGGTCGCTCGATGTTGGCTCGGCCGGGGTCGCTGAGGGGCCATCGGGCGCCGGTGGCGTACGCGACATTGCTGTTCCCGAGCAGGACCAAGGCGTCCACCGCGTGCTCCGCCATGGCCGCGGCCAAACGGATGCGGCGGTCGCGCTGCATCTGACCGAGGTCGGGATCGGCAGCGACGGAGACGGTGGCTGTCACGACTTCAGCCCGAGGAACTCGGCCACGTTGGTGCTCACCACTCGGACCGCCTGCTGCGGGCCCACGGCATCGACGACGGCCGCCAACGACTTCTCCGAGTAGCCGAAGGTGCTCTCGTTGTGGGGAAAGTCCGACGACCACATAATCTTGTCGATCCCGATGCGGTCGACCAGCTCGAGACCCAACGGGTCATACATGAACGACGAGTACATGTGCTTGTCCCAGTAGTAGGCGATGTCATGCTCGAGCTCGGTGTCGAGCATGTGCCGGAAGGACGCGTACATGTGCTCGGCGTCTTGGAGGGCCGCTGGCACCCAATTGATACCGCCCTCGAACCATCCGATCCGCAGCGTCGGATGGCGGTCGAGGAGGCCGGTGAGCACGTAACGCCCGAACATCTCCCGGAACGAGGCCACGTTGTGGATCATGCCGACGGCATATGTGTTCGTGGCGCACGGCGCCGAGAGCGGCGACTCGCCGATGTGGTGGGCGATGGGAAGCCCGGCCTCCTCGATGGCGTCCCACACCCCGGCCATCGCCGGTCCGTTGTAGTCAAGGGGCTTGCCGTCGGGTCCGTTGCCTGGTTTGAGCGGGAGAACGAACGTCCGCACGCCGTAGGACTTGAGCTCCTGGAGGGTCCGCCGAGCACCGTCCGAGTCCCACCAGTTGATGAGCCCCACGCCGTAGAAACGACCGGGTGCGCGCTCCTGCAGAGCGGCCAGGTACTCGTTGTACACGCGGAAGCAGAATTCGCGTACTTCGGTGTCGGGGTAGTACAGCAAGGCCATCAGGGCGTTGGCGAACGCCAGCTCGCGGGTCACGCCGTCGGATTCGAGCTGTGCGAGGCGGTCGTCGAGCGCCCCCGTACTCGACCCGGGCAGGGGGTCGTACTGCGTGAGCACGCCAGTGAATTCCTTGGGCAAGAACTGCCGGTCGCCGGCGACGAGGTTCCAGGCGTCGTCGCGGTAGACGACCCTGGGCACCCGGTCCCGCAAGGACGCAGGGGCACGGTCGTAGAAGATGTCCTCCGAGAGGGAGATGTGGTTGTCGGCGGAGAACACCTCGGTTCCCGGGGGCAGCGTGGTGTCCGCCGACCGTGCGTGGCCCTGGCGACACTTGGGCGGGCCGAATCCTTCGGGCGGATAGATCTCGAGTGTCTGGCCTCGACGCGCCATGCGGCCTCCCCTTGGCCTCCCCTCGGCCTCCGCTCTCTCCAGCTCTGTCCGGCCGAACGGTGCCGGGTCTCTTGATACTTCGACGTCGTAGTGTTGTCAAGGGGAACGTGGGGGCCGGCAGCAACGGCTGCCCACATGGGCATCGAGGAGGTCCGATGACCGACGAACACGTGGCACCCGCGGCGGTCGTGCAACGGTGGCTGGACACGCTGGAGCTGACGGAACTGGTGGCGCGGCTGTCGTCGGCGATGGACCGTGGCGACCGGGAGCGGGTCGCGTCCTGCTACGCCCCTCGGTCCTACGACGACCACGGCTCGTTCAAGGGCTCGGGCGACGCCTTCGCCGAGTACGTGTGCGCCGAGGGATCGTTGAGCCGGATGCACCACCTCCTGGGCCAATCGGTGTTCGACATCGAAGGCGACGAGGCGTGGGGCGAAACGTTCTGGTCCTTTCGCGGCGCAGCCGGCACGGCCATCGTCTCGGGCTGCGGACGCTACGTCGACTACTTCCGCCGCATCGACGGCGCCTGGAAGCTCGTGTACCGTCGTGTCGTGCCTGACGAAGTGCCGGTCGGCGACGATCCGGCGGCGTACTGGCAGGCGTCACGGGACCGCCACGATCCGAGCTACGACCGGTTGCGATGGCCGCCGGAGCCGCCTGGTTCGCAGTGACCGGGGACTGATCCGTCGCCTCGCACCCTGCCCCCGCCCGCGCCATCCGGGCACGCGCGACTCCAGGCCGGCGTGGCCGTGGTCGGTGCAACCGCGAACCGCCACGACCTCCGAACCGGCACGGCCCCGGGACGGGCGCACCCTCCCGCGCCAAGGGCAAGGGTCCCTGCTCCTCGCCGGGTCGTCTCAGGGCGTCAGCGTTCGCAGCCGAAGTCCGCGCCCAGCGTTGTGTACGATCCTGCCGATGCCGCCTGACCGGGACCTGCCGTCGAAGCGGCGTCTGCCGTCCGACCCGGTCATCGCCGCTCAGCAGGTGTGGAACGATCGGGGCTGGGGCGACGTTGCCGGCGGCATGGCCGTCGTGACGTCGATCATGCGAGCCCACCAGCTCTTCCTGGCCAGGGCCAACGAGGTCCTGCGGCCATTCGACCTGAGCTTCGCCCGCTACGAGGTGCTGGCCTGGGTGGCGTGGAACGAGGCGTGCGGATCGCCCTCCCTGTCGCAGTTGGCTGAACAGCTGCAGGTGACACCGTCCACCGTCACCAGCGCCATCGACCGGCTCGAGGCAGACGGGCTGCTCCGCCGCGTGCCCCATCCCAGCGACGCCCGCACCACGCTGGCCGAGATCACCCGCGCCGGACGGGACCTGGTCGCTGCTGCCACGGCCGAGCTCAACGCCAAGGTCTTCGGGGCGCTCCACTTGTCCCCTCGGGAACGGGAGACGCTCATCGAGCTCCTCCGCGAGGTCCGGGCCCAGGCCGGTGACGTCCGGGCCCAGGCCGGCGCCCGGGCCCAGGCCGCCGGCGTCCGGACGACGAACGGCAAGCGCCGGCAGCCAGCCGCCGTACAGGTCGCGCCATCGCACGGTGCGGTGCGATGACCGGCCGCCGGCGGCACGAGCCGGCCGGCGTCAGATGTACATGCCCCCGTTGACGGCAAGCAGCTGTCCGGTGACGTAGCTCCCCGATTCCGAGCACAAATAGGAGCACGCCGCCGCGATGTCCTCGGGCGTGCCCGCCCGTCCGAGGGGGATCATGGGGGCGATGGTGTCGATGCCGGGGAAGTTCCCCGCCTCGGTGGCGGCCCGGGCCATGGGCGTGTCGACCACGCTGGGCGAGATCGTGTTGACGGTGATGCCCTTGCGAGCCAGGTCGACCGCCAGGGACTTGGTGAGCGCGATGACCCCGCCCTTCGACGCCGAGTAATGCGCCATGTCGGGGGCTCCGGACTGTGCGCTCTGCGACGAGATGGTGACGATGCGGCCCCATCCGGCCTCGATCATGTCCGGAATGGCCGCCTGGCAGCAGGCGAAGGTGCCCGTCAGATTGACGGCGATCACGTGGTTCCAGCGTTCCGGCGTGATGTCCAGCAGCGGGTCGAAGGCTTCGATGCCCGCACTGGTGACCAAGATGCCCACGGGGCCGAGCTCGGTCCTCACCCGGGAGAACGCTTCGCGTACGGAAGCCCAGTCGGCCACGTCCACTTCCACGGCCATTGCACGCGCACCGACCGCTGTCAGCTCGTCGGCGGCAGCCTTGGCGCCCGGACCGTTGCGGTCGAGGACGGCGACGGCGTTCCCGTCGGCGGCCAGCCGGCGTGCCACACCGAGCCCGATGCCGGACGCCCCCCCGGTCACCACGGCTACCTTCGCCGACTGCCTGCTCATCGGGACACCTCCGGGGTGAACTCGAGGTACAGCTTGCTGAGGCCACGCAGCACCCAGGTGGGCTCGTAGCGGAAGCGCCGCGCCCCGGGAGGGCCGTGGTGCTCCTCGGACAGGCGGATGTCGCGCCAACGGTCCAAGATCCGCTCGAGACTGACGCGGCCCTCGGCCCGGGCCAGGGGGCCGCCGGGACAGGTGTGGTTGCCGCGGCCGAAGGCCATGTGCGCCCGCGAGTTGGGGCGGTCTGCCCGGAATTCGGCCGGGCACTCGAACCGCCGTGGGTCTCGGTTGGCCGCGCCGTTGAGCAGCATGACCGGGGTGCCGGCCTCGACGGTCGTGCCGGCCACTGAGACCGTGCGCTTGGCCAGGCGGAAGTCCGCCTTGACCGGGCTCTCGATCCGCAAGGCCTCCTCGATGACGTTCGGGATGAGGCTCCGATCGTGTCGGAGGCGGTCCTGGAGCTCCGGTTGCTCGGCCAAGTACTTGAGGGCCACGGCCAGCAACCGTGCCGTCGTCTCCTGGCCTGCGGCGAAGAGGAACGTGGCGGTGCGCACCACTGCGGTGACGTCCGGCAGGGTGCCGTCCGGGTAGGTGGCCAGCGCCAGATCGGTGAGGACGTCCTTGCGCGGCTGGCGACGGCGGTCCTCGATGTAGCGCGTGAACCACTCGTCGAGCCACGACAAGGGATTCAGGTCGCCGCCCGCGAACGTGGTCTCCCCCACCTTGCCCGGGGACGGGCTCAGCCCGAATCCCTTGCGGAACTGCTCGTGCTCCGACTCGGGGACGCCGAGCAGGTCTGCCACCACGAGCATGGCGAAGGGCTGTGTATATGCGCTGATGAACTCGCATCGACCGCTGTCGCCGATCTCGTCGAGGAGCCGGTCCGCCAGGCGGAACATGAACTGTTCGTTCTCCTTGAGCCGCCGCGTGGTGATGAGCCGCATGAGCAACGCACGCTCCCGCGTGTGCGCCGGCGGGTCCATGGTCACCATGTGCTCGTTCATCGGGAGCTCGTGGCGGTACTTCTCGATGACGTCGGTGATGTCGTCCCCTTCGAGGGGCACGGGGAACTGGGCAAAAGGACCGATGACGGCGTTGCAGGAGGAGAAGTTGCTCCCGTCGAGGTAGACCTCGCTCGCTTCGTCGAATCCCGTCACGGCGACGACTCCATTGGGCAGGCGCAACACCGGTGCCTCGGCTCGAAGTTGGTCGAAGTACGGGTAGGGATCGTCGACGAGCTCGGCGTCGCTGAAGAAGTCGACCGTCTTCCAGTCCCTCATGGCCCCTCCCGCGTGGTCGACGGTGCTGAGCAAGTGCACAGCATATCGAGATGCGAGCTTCGCATCAAGGCCGCCGATGTGGCACGTTCCAGGAGATGCCGAAGCACCCGACGAGCACCGGGAGAGGTGGGCGAGCTGCGGTGCCAGGGTCGACCACCGGTCGCGGCGCCGCCGCTCGTGGCAGGACGGGTCGGATGTCCACCACGACGCACGGAGCCGCGCCGGTTGGGCTCTCCGCCTCGGCGGCCCGGCGAACGCAGCCGTCACCGAGCCAAACCACGACCGCCAGGCGCTCGAGATCGGCGGCGGCATCTCGGTCCCCGGCGACCCGGGCAACCGGTCCGGCGGCGGCTCGGGCCGCCATGACGGCAACCAACGCCAGCGCACGGCGGATTGGGACTCGCAACTCCAAGACGCGGGCCAGGCTGGTGGACGCGGCCGAGGAGCTGCTGCTCGAAGAGGGCTACGCGGCAGTGACTTCCCGCCGCGTCAGCGCCAGGGCCGGCTTGAAGCCCCAGCTCGTGCACTACTACTTCCGGTCCATGGAAGAACTGTTCATCGAGGTCTTCCGCCGCCGTGCCGACGAACAGCTCGCCAGGGCGCAGCGGCTGCTGACGGCTTCGCCGACGCTCCGAGCCATCTGGGAGCTCAATGCCGACCTGCGCGGCGCGGCGTTCAACGTCGAGTTCGTGGCACTGGCCAAGCACCACCCCGGCGTGCGGGCCGAGCTGTCACGGTACGCCGAGCGGTTCCGCGCCATGCAGCTCGATGCCGCCACCACGGCCCTTGCCGCCGACGGGATCCGCCAGGACCAGCTCCCGCCCGTCGTCGCCATCCTGCTCATGACCGGGCTCACCCAGGTCGTGTCCCTGGAGCGAACGCTCGAGTTCACCGTCGGCCACGAGGCAACCTTCGACTTCGTCGACCGCCTGCTCGACCGGGTCGAACCCGGAGGCCCACGACCCGAGCCCGAGCAGCGCCCCTGAGCCGATCCTGCGCACTCGGTGCGGGTGCGTCCCCTCGGAGGATCGGTGCGCGCCGGCGCGGGTCCCCATCAGACCGAGCGACGGGCATGTCGACGTCCCGAGGACGACCTCGAACGCCTCCGAGGCGTGAGCGCTCAGCCCTCCGGCACGCGAACGCCACGATCCGCCCCGGCGGCAGCTCGGGACGTTCTCGACTCCGAACTCCGGCGCGCTGATGCCGAACACCCTGGCGCCGCGGGTCGAGTGGCGCTCCTCAGTCCGCGGGCATGCAGATCCCGCAGGAGCGGTACCCGGCGGCATCCGACGGGCTCAGGACGCGAACCGTCCTGTCAGCCACCGCTGGGCAACCCGGACGGTGCATCATGCTGCCGCGCTCGGTCACGACCACGACTCCCGCTGGCCGTTCCGCCTCCGGGGTGCCGGCGGTGCCCTGGCTGGCCAGCAGGTCGTACAGACGAGCCAGTGCCCGCAGCGTCTGCTGGCTCCCCGCCTCGGTCGCACGGACCTGCCGGGCGAACCACGCCCCGAGGCTCAGCACGCCGCCGATGACGACGAGGCCGAGCCCGAAGAGCCCGCCGGAGATGAGGTAGTCGTTCTGCTCGTAGACGTGCCCGGTGTGAGCCGCGCCGTACCATCCCAGCAGGATCGTGATGGCACCGATCGGCAGGCACAACGTTCCGACCGTGAGGAACAGGCTCTCCAGCGAGATCCGCCGTCCTCGTGCGCGCAACGCCGTCAGCGCCTCCGCCAATCGACGGCGGGCGGAGCGGACGCGTTGTACCGCTGCGTCAGAGGCGATCGTCGGCGTGTTCGCCCCGGTGATCGTCGTCATGGTTCCTCCTCACGGGGGCAGCTGGCCACCGGCGCTGCCACCAACATCCCACTCACTTTGCGCAAGCCCAGTCCGACGAGAACGGCAACCACCATGAGACCGGCGACAACGCCGGCGCCCGTGGGCGACGACAGGGACACCGGCGACACCCGTCGAATGGCCTGCGGAGGGAGGGGTGCCTCCCCGGTCGAGCCTGTGCCCGCCCCCGTGCTCGTGCTCACCGGGGTTGGGATGGGCACAGCAGCCGAACCGATGCCAAACGCCGGCACGGTGGTCCCGCTCGAGCTCGGTGCCGAACTCTCCGTTCCTGTCGAGGAAGGTGACGACGCTTCAGTGCTTGCGAACGGCGCGGCTGCCACCGCCTCGGCCGTTACTCTGCCGATGGTCACCGTGACGTTCAGTCCTTGGAGCACGTCGGGCAACGTGCACAGGATGCCGAGCTGGGCCAACTGGGAGGGCAGCGACGTGCAGTTGAGACTGGCATTGAAGCTCGACGGCAAGCTGAAGGCGATCTGGAGCCCACTCGAGGTGATCTGTTCCGCGGGGGCTTGACTCGTCTGCGTCTGGGGCAAGAGCGTGATCTTCAGGTTCAGCAGGGAGAGCACCTGGTCGACGACGCTGGCCGGCCCGCTGGACAGCAGGCCCGAGGGATCCGTGCTGGCTGGTCCGACCACGACGCCGTCGGTGCCGACGCTGACGGGCGTGCCGGCGATCGTGATGGCACCGAGGTGCGTCTGGGCGGTGCCGGTCGGATTGACGCCGTCGCTTTGCGCCGCCGCTGTGGCGGAGGTGGACCCCACCTGGATGAGGCCACCGAGCAGGCTGAGTGACTGGAACGAACCAGCGGCCGTGGACTGGGCAGCCGAGGTGGCGGTGGCCGAGGTGCTCCCGGCAACGGTGTGCACCTCCACCAGCGAAGGAATGGTCATGTCGGCCACGGCCGCCTTGGCCCACGAGCTGTTGGCATCGGCGTGAGAGGTCATCTCCAGGGCACCGCTTGCCGGCGCGCCGGAGGGGTAGTTGGCGTCGGACGGCCCCGCAGGGTAGAAGGATGCGGCCCGGATGGGGTCGTTGAGCTGGTCGGTCAGGGGTGCGAGCTGGTTCGGAGCACCGGCCTCTCCCAGCAGTGAGCCGGCGTTGCCGGCGACGGCACCAGGCCAAAGGAGCGCAGCCAACGCATAGCCCAGCGGGCCGGACTCGTAGTCGGAGAAGTCTTCCGGCACGTCGATCTCCGACAGCGGATGGGATCCCGCCAGCCCGGCAGCGTTGTCAATGACGATGTCGACGACGTTGGCGTCGGCCTGGGCGGTCCAACCGATCAAGTTGGTGTCCGCCCCGGCTGGTGACGCCGTCGTGGCAGCTACAACCAGCGGCGTTCCGGCCAAGACCGCCGCGCCGACCAGTCGAAGGACAGCTCGTCTCATGCAGTCGCTCCCAGGTAGAGCTCGGCCACGTCGCCGAGGTCGGCCGATTCGCAGAAGGTCACGATGCGCCCCTGGGCCATCACCGCGGCGTAGTCGGCGATGGAGAGAGCCATCGGGGCGAACTGCTCTACCAGCAGGACGGTCATCCCTTCCGCCGCGAGCTGGCCGAGCACTTCGTAGATGTCGGCCACGACGAGTGGAGCGAGGCCCATCGACGGCTCGTCCACCAGCAGGACGGCTGGCCCCGTGACGACGGCTCGGGCCATGGCGAGCATCTGTTGCTCACCGCCCGACAGCGTGCCAGCGAGGTTCCGTCGGCGTCGGGCGAGATTGGGGAACCGTGCGAACGTCTGCTCGATCACGCTGGACACAGACAGCCCCGGGTCGAGCTGGGTGACCATGCGCAGATTCTCCTCGACGGTCAGATTGGGGAAGACGCCGCGTCCTTCTGGAATGCTGCACACCCCGGCTCGCGCGAGGACCTGCGTCGGCGCGCCGTTCACGTGACGGCCGTCGATGTGCACGCAACCGCTGGTCGGTGCCAGCCGCCCGTCGATGACTTTGAGGGTCGTGCTCTTTCCTGCGCCGTTGGGACCGAGCAATGCCACCAGCGCACCGTGGGGCACCACCAGGTCGACGCCGTGGATGACCTCGATGCTCCCGTAGCCGGCGTGCACGTCCATAAGCTCGATGGCAGGCGACCTCACGAGCGAACCTCCGCCTCTGGATGTGCGTCTGCATGCCTTGCGTCTGCACCGTGAGCACGGGCGCCACTCCGTCGATGCCGATCGCCCGCACCAGCATCCGACGCTCCTGCACCAGCACGCGACCGATCACCCTCACGAGCGCCAACGGGCCCGCCCAGGTACGCTTCTTGCACCGACGCGTTCGCTCGGATCTCCTCCGGCGTCCCCGAAGCAATATGGACGCCGAAGTCCAGGACTTCGATCCACGAGCACGCGGCCATCACAAGGTCCATGTCGTGTTCAACGAGGAGGATCGCTCTCCCTTCCGCGGCCAGGCTCGACAAGAGTCGGGCAAACTGCTCGGACTCGGTCGTGTCGAGTCCGGATCCCGGCTCGTCGAGGAGCAGCAGTCTCGGGCGGGTCGCCAGCGCACGGGCCAGCTCGGTCAGTCGAGCCAAGCCCGTAGGAAGCGTGTGGGCGGGAACGTCAGCGAGATGGCGGAGGCCGACGCGCTCGAGGATCTCGTCGGTGCGAGCCCTCGCGGCAGTCCCATCCCGTGCCCAGAGGTCGCTGATGTCGGCCGCCGTCTGCACGTTCTCGCGGACGGTCATCGAGCCGAACAGCTCCAAGCGTTGAAACGTGCGAGCCACGCCGAGCCTGGCCCGACGATGAACCGGCATGCCCGTGACGTCCTGGCCATCGATGAGCACTCGACCGGCGGTCGGCACTTGGAGCCCGGTGATCACGTTGAACATCGTGGTCTTGCCGGCACCGTTGGGCCCGATGAGACCCGTCACCATGCCAGCCTCGGCGGCGATGCTCACCCCGTCGAGCGCCATCACCCCGCCGAAGCGGACCGAGACCTCACGCGTCTGCAGCAGCGGCATGGCTCACCTCCATGTCCGGGACCAATGCCACCGCAGGCGCTGCTGAGCCCGCCGGCGAACGGGTTGTCCCACTGTCGGTGCCTGCACGAGCTCGTCGCAGCGCTGCCACCTTCGATCGGAGCAACTGACTGACAGCGGGAACGACTCCTTCCGGATGTGCCATCAGTCCCAAGGCCCCGAACCCGGTCATGAAGTAGGTGATGGCTTGGAAGCGCACGGGAATGTGGACGGCGATGAGGGGCGCGATGGCCAGAGATAGCCCCCCAGCCAGCGCGGCACCAGGCGTCGAGACCCCGAAGACGTACACGATCAGCACGATGAACAGGCTTGCCACGTACTGGAAGTCATCGCTGGTCACGACCTGCTGCGTCGAGCCATACAACGCGCCGCCGAACGTAGCAATCGAAGTGGCCACTGCGAACAGCACCACCTTGGTCAGCCGAAGATTGAGGCCCAGGGTGGCGGCCGCTGCTTGACTGTCCTTGGTCGCCACGAGGATCCGGCCGAACCGGCTCCGACGAACTGCGAGCACGCCGGCAGACAGCAGAGCGAAGACCACGGTGAGGAACACCAGGTTCATCCGGTCGCCGCGCAGCGACAGCCCGGGCAGGTGCAGGCGGGGAATGAGCAGATCGCTGCGCCCCATGACCTGCGGTTGCAGGAAGAACATGTAGTAGGCGAGTTGCCCGAACGCCAGCGTCGACAGCGCAAGCTCCAGCCCGCGCAGACGGAGAGCGGGCAACGCCACGACCGCACCGAGCGCGGCGCCCACGAGTGCAGCCACGAGAAGGCCCACGGGACTGCCGCCATGCCCGGTCTCGGAGAAGAGCCAGGCACCGAAGCCGAAGAACGTGTACTGCGTCAACGAGACCTGCCCGCCATAACCGGACAGGAGCACGACGGACAGCGCACCGATGCCGAGCGCTACGCCTTCGTTCACGTTGCCGAGCACGGTGCCATGCAGGAATGGGGAGGCGATGGCAGCCAGTGCTACCAGAGCCGCTCCGTTGCGCAGGCTCTCAGCGGCACTCGGTACGTGGATCGCCTTCGAGATGGGTGCGGTTCCGGCCCGTAGGCGCACGGCTGGCAGGGCGAGGAGGATCACGAACAGGAAGAGCGTCGGTATGACCGGACGCAGGTGCACGAGCCATCCGGTGAGCCGCAGGTAGCCGGTGACATAGGCGTCGGCGAGGCCGAGCACGACGGCTCCCACGAAGGTGAGAATGAGGTTTCGCAGCCGACCGAGCATGGCGGCGGCGAAGCTGTTGAGCACGAGGAGCGTCAGGTTGATGATGTCGAGCGAGTAGGTGGAGGCGGTGAGGATCCCCGCCAACGCGCCCAGGGCCGCACCGATCATCCACGACAGCCCACTGAGCAGGGCGGGGCTCCGGCCGTTCATGGCCATGAGGTCGCGGTCGTCCACCACGCCGCGCATGGCGATGCCGATTCGAGTGCTGTAGAAGAAGACGCGCAGTCCGATGGCGGTGGCGACGGCGAGACCGATGGAGATGAGCTCCTCGTAGCTGATGAGCTCGCCACCCACCGACACATGGGCGCTGGGACCGAAGAACAGCGGAAGCATTCGACCCACCGTCTGGGGCCAGGCAGTGAAGGCCACGCCCATCAGGGCGACCATCACCGCGAGCGTCACCACGAGGGTCGCCCCCGTGTCGTTCACGTTCAGCCGACGCACCAGGCCCGTCTGCAGCAGGAGTCCCAACCCGGGCGCGATCACCAGCAGGACGAGCGCCAGCGCCGCTGGAGCGCTCCAGTGCTCGTGGATGCGAAACTGCCAGTACGCGAACGCCATCACCATGCCGATGGCGCCGTGGGCGAAATTGAACACGCCGCTCGTGGTGTAGGTCACGACCAAACCGGACGCTGCTATGGCGTAGATGGCACCGAGGGACAACCCGGCGATGGTCAGACCGATGAACTCGCCCAACACCCCTCCCCTGTGGTGCCCCGAGGCCGGTAGGCGCCCGGCTCCTGTCGCGGCCGTACGGCGCATGCTCGTCACCGAGCACGGCCCACCCAGCACAACCGCGCAACCCGGCGGACCTTGCGCGCGGTTGGCCCATGGGCGGCCGAACGCGGCTCGCTCCTCCGGCAGCGCCAGAACGCACCTGCTCCCACGTTCCCGTGGTGGAAGCGATGGTGCGGGTACTGGTAATTCGAGGCGGTCTGCCGGTCTGAAATAGCATAACCAGATCTGAAAAGCTATGTGTACCCTTTGGAAAACGCTATTCTCACCTGGAGGGCGGCGGGGGTGCCCCCTGCGACAGGGCGGAACTCGCTTGGGACCGAGGAGCACCGCGATGGACATGAGCGCGAACGCCACGTGGCGGGCCGCGAGGAGCTGGGGTCGCCGCGCCCGCGGCTGGCGCGCCCTGGCCGTCGTCGCCGGGGTGGCACTGCTGACCTCGGCCTGCGGCGCCCGGCTCAGCCCGGCCCAGCTGGCGGCGCTCAACACCACGGGGAGCGGGAGCGGATCAGCGAGCACGGGAGGCTCGATCCCCGGGCAGACCGCCACCGCCGCCGCGCAGGGAGCCACGGCCGCCGGCGCGTCGACGGGCGGGCCGTCGGCCACAGGAGCGGGACCCGCAGGCGGAACCGGCGGGACCGCGGCCACCGGGGGTACAGGCGGTGCCGGAACGCCGGCGGGTGCCATCCCGGGCACGGTGGTTGACAGTTCGGTGTGCAACGGTCCCGCCAGCGGCCCGGGGATCTCTGCCTCCGAGGTCGACCTCGGGATGGTGACGACGGAGACCGGGCCCATCCCGGGCCTCGAGACCGGTGCCATCGACTCGATGGAGGCCTTCGTGGCCTACCTCAACAGCATCGGCGGCATCTGCGGACGCAAAGTGGTGCTCAAGATTGCCGACGACAACCTCGACGCCAGCCAGAACGCCACGGCCACCCAATCGCTGGTGAACTCCGTGTTCGCCATGGTCGGGTCCCAATCGGGCGTGGACCAAGGAGGCGCTTCGGTCCTCAAGGAGAGCGGGATCCCTGACATCGGGGAGGCGCTGAGCTCGCAGCGCTTCGACCTGCCGAACAACTTCTCCCCCCAGCCCCAGCCGCCGGGCGTCGACCTGGCGCCGTACCTGTACTTCAAGCAGCGCTTCCCCCAGGCGGCCACCCACATGGCCGTGCTCGGCCTGAACCAGCCCACTGCCCAATTCGAGACCAACGATGCCATCGCTGGGCTGCAGTCGATCGGCTACAAGTTCGTCTACCAGGACCTCAACATCGAGCCAACGCAGACCGACTTCAGCGCCGACGCCCAGGCCATGAAGTCGGCCGGAGCGCAAGGTCTGCTCTTCCTGGCGACGGGCTCCTACTACGCCGACGTCGCCCGGGCCATCCAGTCCGCCGGGCTGACCATGCCGTTCATGGACTTCTCGTCCAACGCCTACGACCCCACGTTCCTCGCCCAAGCCGGTCCCGCGGCCAACGGCGCCGTGCTGTGGGGAGAGGACGCCTTGTACCAAGGCGAGGACGCAGCCACCGTGCCTGCCGTGGCGTTGTTCGACAAGTGGTACCGGGCGGTGTCGGGAGGCAAGGCGCCCGACGATTTCGCCATCTGGGGATGGATGGCCGGCATGCTCTTCGTCGACGGCCTCAACGCGGGCGGTGGCTTGACGCGGGCCAACCTGCTCAACGGCTTGCGGCAGGTGACGAGCTTCGATGCGGGCGGCTTGCAGACCGGCGCCAACCCGGCGGCGAAGAAGCCGCCGCCGTGCTACGTCGTCATCGACGTGGTCAACCAGAGATTCGTGCGCGATCCGGTCAACCCGAGCGGCTTCAACTGCACCGACGCGCCCAACTTCTACTACGCCAGCAGCTGAGGTGCGCACCGCGACTCGGTACGGACCATGACGGCCCAACTGTGACCGATGGGCGTCCACGCCCGCCAACGACGGATGCAGGTTCGCGCCTGCCTCCGTTGGCACGGTGATTGCAGTGCCTGCTACATCGGTGGCATCACCTGTGCCGTCGCGGAGGCGAGCCGATGAACACCCCCCAGCAGTTGTTCGACCTGACCGGGAAGGTCGCCGTCGTCACCGGAGGCAGCCGGGGCATCGGCCGGGCCGTGGCTGAGGGCCTGGCAGCAGCCGGCGCCGACGTGGTGGTCGCCAGTCGCAAGCTCGAGGCCTGCCAGGCAGCGGCCGTCGCCATCGAGGCCGCCACCGGGCGCCGTGCCCTACCGGTCGCCTGCCACGTGGGCCGCTGGGAGGACTGCGATCGCCTGGCCGAAACCGTCTACGACGCCTTCGGGCGGTGCGACGTGCTGGTGAACAACGCCGGCATGTCGCCGTTGTACGACGACCTGGCGTCGGTGACCGAGGTGCTCTACGACAAGACCCACGCGGTGAACGCACGAGGCCCGTTCCGCCTGTCAGCCCTGCTCGGGTCGCGCATGGCAGACGCCGAGGGGGGCTCGATCATCAACGTCAGCACTGCCGGATCGCTGCGCCCCAACGCCAACGACCTGCCCTACGCCATGGCCAAGGCTGCCCTCAACGCCCTCACCCTGGGGCTGGCGGGTGCGTGGGCACCGAAGGTCCGCGCCAACGTCGTGCTGCCCGGGGCCTTCGACACCGACATCACCAAAGCGTGGGGCGAGGACCTCAAGCGGCAGGCGGCCGCCCTGAACCCCATGCGGCGCATCGGCACGCCTGGCGACATGGTGGGCGTCTGCGTCTTCCTGGCCAGCGACGCCGCCTCCTACGTCAACGGCGCCCAGATCCTCGTCGACGGCGGGTTCTACCGGACCTTGTAGACGACGTCCGCACGGTGCCGCCCAGACCACCTGGCTCACTGGTGTCACCGTCGCCTGCGACACGACGGCGACACGCCCGCGAAGCGATCCCGGGACCGAATGAGCCCCGGATCCGCATTATCGTGGGGATGTCACGGATCGCACCGCGCGGGCGGAGGAGACGGGAAGTGGACGGCACCGGGGACGAGAACCTGGGCCTCGCGGCGCTCGTAAGGAAAGCGCTCACGACACTCGATCTCGATGCCTTCGGCGCCCTGCTGCACGACAACGTCCGCTGGGGCACCGACGACCACCCACGCCGGTGCCGGAGCCGTTCGGAGGTGCTTGCCACCCTTCGTCGGGCCGTCGACGATGGCGCCCGGGCGGAGGTCACTGAGGTCACCGGGGGCTCCACAGGACTGCTCTGCGGCTTCGTCGTGCACTGGCCTGCATCTGGTGGCCCTGCCCGCCGACGTCGTCTCTTCCATGTCTACGTGGTACACGAGGGGCGCATCGCCGAGATCAAGCCCTTCACCGACCGCGCATCCGCAGCCCTCGCCGCGGGTGCTGCCTGACCACCGGGCGGTCCACCTTGTCGGCAACGCTCACCATCGTGCGCCGGGGCACGGGCATCGAGCTCAGGAGCGGCACGTACGACGTCCTCGTGGACGGTGCCCGGGTGGGGACCGTCGCGCAGCAGGGATCGGTCGAGATTCCGATCGAGGCCGGGAGCCATGCCCTGCAGCTGCGCCGTGGACGGTACTCGAGCCCTGTCCGAAGCTTCAGCGCCGCCGACGGCGAGGTCGTCGCGTTCCGTTGCTACGGCGCCGCCATCTGGCCCCGTTGGCTGGCGTCGTACGTTGTGCCGAACCTGGCCATCACCCTGCACCACGTAAGCGGTGGCCGGCCGGCCACGGTGTGACCACCGGGGAGCGACGGCGTGCAGCCAGCCCCGCCTGGGCTCAGCCGGCCGGACCCGCAGCGACTTGCGTGCCCGGCTCGTGCGCTCCGGCGGCTCGGGCACGGGCTGCCCCCTGTCCGAGCGGACCGACCCGCTCGGCCGCCGCGGTCGGGCGGCGGGGGGCGACGGTCGCACCCGCGTCCTTGTCCCCTGGGGCCGGGACGCCCACGAGTTCGTACACGAGCCGACCGTCCGCCGTCTCTTCCTCGAGCAGGGCCTCGACGAGGCGGTGCAGCTCGCTGCGATGCTCGCGCAGCAGCGCCACCGCCCGGTCCTCGGCCTGCTTGACGAGACGAGCGACCTCGGCGTCGATGGCGGCCTGCGTCGCTTCAGCGTACGGGCGCGAGCTCAGCTCCGGTCCGCCGCCCCCCAGGAAGACCGAACCGCCCGCCGGGTACCCGACGGGTCCGAGGGCCTTCGAGAGGCCGAACTCCCGCACCATCTTCGTGGCCAGCTCGGTCGCCTGCGCCAGGTCGTTCGCCGCGCCGGTCGAACCCTGCCCGAGCTCGACGAGCTCGGCGGCCCGACCGCCGAGGCGCACGGCCAGGGCGTCGTGCAGGTAGTCCTCCGAGTAGAGGTGGCGCTCGACGAGGGGGAGCTGTTCGGTCACCCCGAGGGCTTGGCCGGCGGGGAGGATGGTGACCTTGGCCACCGGATCCGCGTGGGGCGAGAGCGCAGCCACGAGGGCATGGCCTGCCTCGTGGACGGCCACTGCTCGCTTCTCCTCGGGGAGCAGGACGTTCGATCCTTCGCGGCGTCCGAGCAGGATCCGGTCACGGGCGTGCTCGAAGTCTGCCGCCGTGATGATGTCGCGGTCGTCGCGAACGGCTGCGATCGCGGCCTCGTTGGCAAGGTTGGCCAGGTCGGCACCGGAGAAGCCCGGCGTGCCCCGCGCCACCACGTCGAGGTCGACGTCCGGACCAAGGGGCTTGCCCCGGCAGTGCACGGCGAGGATGGCCTTGCGCTCGGCCTGGGTCGGCAGGGGGATCGTCACCTGGCGGTCGAATCGTCCTGGGCGCAACAGCGCTGGGTCGAGCACCTCGGGCCGGTTCGTGGCCGCGAGCACGACGATGCCCTCGGCCGGGTCGAATCCGTCCATCTCGGCGAGAAGCTGGTTCAGCGTCTGCTCGCGTTCGTCGTTGGCCACGATGGCCCCGCTGCCCGAGCGGCGCTGGCCGATGGCGTCGATCTCGTCGACGAAGATGATGGCCGGGGCGCGCTTGGCGGCCTCCGAGAACAGGTCCCGCACCCGGGCGGCGCCGACGCCCACGAACATCTCGACGAAGCTCGACCCTGCCACCGAGAAGAACGGGACGGCAGCCTCCCCCGCCACGGCGCGCGCCAGCAGGGTCTTGCCCGTGCCCGGAGGACCGACCATCAGCACGCCCCGCGGCGCGGTGGCGCCTGCACGCCGGTAACGAGCCGGGTTCCGAAGGAAGTCGACCACCTCGGCGATCTCCGCCTTGGCGCCCTCGTAGCCGGCCACGTCGTCGAAGGTCGTGGACGGGCGTTCGGCGTCGAACACCTTGGCACGGGACCGGCCCACGGCTAGGGCGCCGCCGAGGCCACCGCCTGCGTGGCGAGAGAGTCGGACCCACAGCCACCCGAAGATGGCGAACGGCGCGAGGAGCACGATCCACGAGAGCACCTCCGAGCCGAACGACGGTCCCGGTGCAGCGGCGACGATCGACACCTTGGCCGCTTCGAGGTGCGACAGGGAGCCGCGTCCCGCGGAGTGGTGTAGATCGGCTTCGAACTGAACCTCGCCGCTGAACCAGTCTGTGAGGCCGTGGCGGTGAGCGCCGTAGGCGTCGTGGTTCCAACCGGCGACGCCTGCGTGACGCCGATGTTGGCCATGGACACCTCGGACAGGGAGTGGCGCTCGGCCGCCGCCCACTCGTCGTGGAACTCGACAACGACGGCGGTCAGAATCCTCGCCACCGCGGCGTCGGCGAGCATCCTGGCCACCTCGGGGAACTGGCCGGAGAGCATCCGGGTCACCTCCTCCAGCTGGCGGAGACGTGCTCGGCGTCGGGCTGGGCGAAGATGGTGCGGATCGCCGCGGCCACCATCTCCGCCACGTCCTTGGGCACCTTGGCCAGCACGTTCCTCATGACCTGCACCCGACAGCGCTGCCGGGAGGCCCCCACGAAGACCTCCGCGATGGCCTCTTTGAGCCCGAGGTGGTGGTCGGAGATCACCAGCTGGACCCCGCCCAGCCCCGGGCCCGCAGGCCCGTGACGAATACCACCGAGGGGGCCGTGTCCTTGGTGTCTCCCACCTCGATGCCAAGCACCTCCCGGTCGCCGTGGGCGGTGACACCGGTGGCCACCACCACGGCCCTTAAGACCACCCGGCCCCTCACCCGGCCCTTCACGTCGGTGGCGTCGGCGAAGACGGAGGGGATCTCCACGTGGTCGAGGGGGCGGTGTTCGAACTCCTCGAGCTCTGCACGCGCCGGCCTTGATCACCCCGAGCAGCTCGGATAGGTCAAACTCGGTGAGGGTCACCGCTGGTCTCCTCTCGTGTGCTCTGGCTATGAACACGTGAGGTTCACCCCGGTGGCCCACCTGAGTGGTGGACCCCTACCGATTTACACCACGTCTAGCTTCGATTCTTCACCCGGTGGCCTCTGAACGCTGATCTGGAGCTGGAGGCAAGAGTCACCGGCGCGTCGAGGGCGGCCAAAGGTGTCGACCGGCGGTTCGTCGGGGCGTGATCACTGCTGTGACCGCCCGGAAGTAGACGTGGGCCGATGCATGGACGCGCTGGATCAAGAGGTGCCATGCGAATCGGGCGTCGTCGGCTCTCAGGTGAGCCGGGCGATGCGGCGCCGGGCGCCGAGGATGGCCTCGGCGTCGGGCCAGGTATCCAGGATGCGCATGATGTGGGCGCGGCCCGAACGGACCAGGCGGGCCGGCGCGTGCCAGACCCGCCAGCGCAGGGCCTTGGGCTCGGCTCGGGCCAGGGGACCGCTCAAGCAGAGGCGCTGGAACCACCGCACCAGGGCCCCGGCCATGCCCACCACCGCCATCCAGGCGGAGTCAGCGGCGAAGCCGCTGAACGGGTAGCGCTCCAGCCCCGAGTCCTCAAGCCAGGCGATGTTGTCTTCCACATGGGCATGGGCCCGGTGGAACACGTCGAGCTTGGCCGGCTTGCCCATCTGGTCGGTGTAGAAGCCGACATAGCGGAACTCGAGGTCGGGGAACAAAGATTGCTGGGCCCCGGGATGCAGCGGCTCGCGCCGGATGATGAGCCGGGTCCCCGGGGGCCATTCCGACAGGTCGACCCAGGCGGTGACCTCGGCCACCGCTGCCCCCTTGCGGGTCTTGCCGTTCTGGCGCCGGGCGGGCCGCCACGCCTTGGGGTCTGTGGCGATGGCCGAAATAGCCCGGGTTATCTGGGTATTCGTGCGGGCGGTGACCGAGAAGCGGATCGCCCGGTCATGACAGCCCCAGACGAAGTCAGAGGTGGCCCCCGCCGAGTCGGCTCGGACCACGATGCCCCGACCGACGTCGGTGCCGTCGTCGTCCTCGGCGTGGCCCGCCGCGATCTGTGGGGGCAGGGCGGCGACGGCAGCATCGAAGACCCTGAGGTGGTCTTCTGCGTCGTTGGCCCCGGCGTTGCCCGGGCGCAGCAGCCCCGAGAGCATCTCGCCGGTGGCATCGGCGAAGCAGACCATCGGATGAAAGCCATACCCGCCCTTGTAGGTCGGGGCGGTGTCCTCTTTGTTCTCGGAGTGGATGTCACACAGTGTGGAGTCGATGTCCAACACCACTGGATCCGATCCTTTGGTCAGGCCGGCCTTGCGCCACACCTTGGCCCGGGCCTCGGCCAGGCCGGCGTGGAGCTGGCCGACGACCTCGGGGGTCAGGCCCTCGGTGAAGGTGCGATACACCGTCGAGTCCGAGGGCACCTCGCCGAAGAGCTCGGGCTGGGCCCGCAGGTACTCGATGTCGGTGCAGGCCTCGCCCCCGCCGGCCAGCACCAGCATCATCTGGAGCACCACCTTGCCCCGGTCGTGCACCAGCGTCCTTCCGCCATTCGGAATGGCCTCGCTCAGAGTGCGGGCCAGGCCGAGGGCGTCGGCAAAGTGTCCCAGGGTGTGGAGTCCGACATGCGCTGCGACCTGGTCGCCGCCGGGTTCCACCACCACTGGGCGGGTGCTGGTAGTTTGCATCTCGGACGTGCCCTCCTTGGTGGGTTGCGAGGTGTGTCAGCAACACCAGTTTCGCCCACCAGGAGGGCCTTTTCGCGGATGCGCGCCCGTCAGGTCAGGCGGCCGTGCGAAGAATTGGGGCTAGGGACCTCCCCTGCACGACCAACCGGCCCACTCTTCGGACGAGTTCGTCGCGCGAGTACGCGTCCAGGGAGGTGGTGTACGGGGCCCCCGACGCTGCGGTGGCCGCGGGCTGCGAGGATGCCCGGTTCGGGGGTCCACCACCGGCCACGGCGACCGCGTGATCCTTTCGAAAAGGCAAGGAACCGATCGGAAGGACGGCACAACAGCGGCAGTCGTCAAGCGCATTAGGTGGCCATGACATAGGCTGCCGCTTGGATCGCGCGGTGGTCGCGTACATTACGACCGTGAACGTGCTCCACCTCCGGGCGGCGCCAGGCAACCGTTGAGCTGGTCCTCGACCAGACCGAGCACCTCCGTACGATCCGCTCTCATGCGGAGGGAGGAGGACAAGAAGGCCGCGGACTCGGAGCGGACTCGCGTCTGCGGCACGCACAATCTCTCGAAGCTTCCCGCCCCGCCCTTGCCACACCAGGCGCCACGCCATCCAGGGAGCGGGGCCTCGCGCACCCTGCGGGGGACAGCTTCTCGGCGCCTACCAGCAGTCACATCCCCCACGGTTTTTGCGCTGGCAGATCCCCTCGGCGCGCGTCGAGCTCCCGCAACAAGCACGTGCGACTACAAAATTCGGATCGGGGCATGCCCGTCTAAACACACCGTATAGCCACGCCATCCAGCGCGATGTGCGTTGGATCCTAACGGCTTTCGGGGTTTGAAGTTTTCTGGCTGTTGGAGGTCGGCAGGAAGGTAAAAGATAGAGTGTGCTGTCCGACCGGGTGACACCACCACAATGAACAGGGGAAAATAGATGCCGGCCTCCATGCGCTCCTTCTGGGGCTCCCACGCAGCACCCATCAGTCGCCTTGGCGGGGTGTCAATGTCAATCTTTTCGGTTGCCTTCACTTGAGCCAAATATCCGCAAAAGTCACAGATTATGTCTGCGCATCGGAAATTTGCCGGTAGTCGCCGCAACGAACGCTCATGTTTGCACTTCGGGCAGCGAAGGCGGGTTACTGCGACCTCACCATAATCTCCGAGGGATTGGCGTGGCGTGCGGGTCATGGGAGTAGACGTTACTAGTGAGGTTGTCCCGCTGAGGGTGGAAGTTTGAGGTAGCGGTCCCCCGCCTGGGACCTGCCATGAGGTAGGTGTCGGGCGTCCGCAAGACATCCGAACAGGAAGGGGACCGCTGTGAGCAAGAACTACCA